>Ga0114967_10000377_pt1 | contig 37739 bp, 23 predicted proteins | sample M_130628_MF_Meta_FD_92639 | JGI IMG/M metagenome (GOLD analysis project Ga0114967, IMG submission 92639) | Freshwater microbial communities from Lake Montjoie, Canada to study carbon cycling - M_130628_MF_MetaG | ecosystem: Environmental > Aquatic > Freshwater > Lake | place: Lake Montjoie...
ACAGTACCGAGTGCAACTCTTCGCACGAGGCGAGGTTTGGCCCGAGCAAACGGAAGCGTTTTCAGGAAAACTTGGTTTCTCTCAGGACGAGGTTGTTGCCGTGGAGCAAGCCAAAGGGGAACTGGGAATCTGTGATAAACTGTCGTGCCGAGTCCGGCATTTTACGGAGGGTTTTCTCTTGGGAAGCGCGTTGTTCGTGGAGCATCACTTTGGAATCCGACAGAGAAACAGTTCCGAAATTCGTTCAGAATCAGAAACAAGAAGGGCGCGCATTTGCCGAGTTGCTGGATTATTTTGCTTAGCCTGTTGAACGCCTCGGGCGGCATTGGAGAATGGGTTGTCTAATGATCCCGCGTTGATGCTGAGGCAATTGTGCAGGGAAACTAGCGGTCAGTGTTAATTTTCTTGCAGGCATAGGATGCAGCTCTCACCTGCGCTGTTGGGGAGACACGCAGGGAACAGGCACTCATGCTCCGCTTGCACCCCCGCCGATACAGTGATGGAAATTCCAGTTTGCGACTGATTGAAGCTTATCAGCCCGGATTCAATGCTTTATCCATTGATGACCCTTATGCGTTTCTTTTCCAACCGCCTTCTTTCTCTTATCCCCAAGGGAGGTGTAACTTCCTTGTTCTTGCTGCTTGCATGGACGGCTAATGCCGCCGAAATCCACGTCCGCCCAGAGGGGCCGATTCGCACCCTTGCTGAGGCGAGAAGCGAAGCACGAAATCGCAAAGAAAACGTCATCGTCCACGCGGGCACTTACTACCTGCCGAAGACACTGGTGTTTACCAGCGAAGACTCAGGGACGGAGTATCGTGCAGCCGAAGGCGAGAAGGTTGTCATTAGCGGAGCAAGCCCAATCGAACTAACCTGGGAGCCTTATCAGAACGGCATCATGCAGGCGAAGACGCAGCCGGGCTTGGTATTCGATCAACTCTTCGTCAGCGGCCAACTCCAGCACATGGCTCGCTACCCAAACTACGATCCGAGTGCGACGAAACCAAAGCGCTTCGGAGCGGGTGCTAATGGCGAACCGGATGCGCCTAAGTTTAATGGCTCTTCCCGCGACTCCACTTCACCGGAACGCGCGGCCCGTTGGGTCGATCCGGCGGGTGGATATGTTCACGCGATGCAGGGTGCACTGTGGGGCAGTATGCATTATCGGATCCTCGGCAAGAATGCAGACGGCACGCTGGAGTTGGAAGGCGGCTGGCAAAACAACCGTCCGGATAAAGGCGCTCACAAAGATTTTCGATTTGTCGAAAATGTCTTTGAGGAGTTGGACGCGCCCGGCGAATGGTTCCATAACACCAAAACTCACATTCTCTACTTCTATCCGCCCAAGGACGTGGATTTGAAAACAGCGAAAATCGAGATAGTCCGTCTACGCCATCTCATTGAGTTTGCCGGCACAAAAGAACATCCGGTGAAATCAGTCTCGCTGCGCGGGATGACGTTTACTGCCGCAGGGCGCACTTTCATGGAGAACAAGGAATCGTTGCTGCGTTCTGACTGGACCATCTATCGCGGCGGCGCGGTACTTCTGCATGGTGCGGAGGACTGTTCCATCGAGAATTGCGATTTTGAGCAACTCGGTGGAAACGCTATTTTCATTAGCGGCTACAATCGCAATCTGGCGGTACGTGGCTGCCTGATCCGTGAGTGCGGGGCAAATGGCGTGGCGATCGTTGGCGAGCCCAAAGCAGTACGAAGTCCCATGTTCTCATGGGGGCCGGGCAATCCGTACAGCGGAGGCAAGCCACAACTCGAACCGCAGGAGATTGACCGTACGCCGGGGCCGCTCACCGAGGACTATCCTGCGAAGTGCCTAGTGGAGGACTGCTTGATTACGCGCATTGGTCGGTTGGAAAAGCAGTCGGCGTGTGTGGAAATCTCTATGGCTCAGGAAATCACTGTAAGGCACTGTTCTGCCTACGAGGTGCCGCGCGCGGGAATAAACATCGGCGATGGCTGTTGGGGAGGCCATGTGATCGAGTTCTGCGATGTCTTCGACACGGTGTGCGAGACAGGAGACCATGGCAGCTTCAACTCGTGGGGGCGTGATCGTTATTGGTCCGGGTCTGCGACTTTCTTGAAGAAGCTCAACGCAGCCACGCCCCTCGCGGAGCTCGCTTTTGCCGACGCGCTGAAGCCGATCCTTCTGCAAAATAATCGCTGGCGTTGCGACTACGGCTTCGATGTCGATCTCGACGACGGCTCCACCAATTATGGAATCACCAATAACTTGCTGTTAGGACGTGGACTGAAATTACGCGAGGGTTTCCGCCGCATTGTGAGGAACAACATCATCGTTAACAACGGTATGCATCCCCACTGCTGGTATCCATCCAGCGAGGATATCTTCACCCAAAACATCGTGATGCGGCCCTACTTGCCGGCTGCCATGCAAACCGACTTATGGGGTAAGCCAGAGGATCGGAATAAGTGGGGCAAAGAAATTGATCGAAATCTGTTCACCACGACTGAGGCGGATCGTATCAAGTTCGCGGCCAACGGATGCGATGCCCATTCGCTAGTCGGCGAGCCAATGTTTATGGATCCAGCGAAAGGAGATTTCCGTGTGAAGGAGGGCTCAGCAGCGTTGCAACTCGGGTTCAAGAATTTTCCGATGGATCAGTTCGGGGTGACGTCACCGCGCCTGAAAGCCATCGCGCGCGTGCCTGAGTTTCCGCGAATTGATGGGGTGCGCACTGCTCGGTCGCCTGCCGAAAAGCTGCGTGACTGGCAAGGAGCCAAGCTGCGGGAGTTAGAGGAAATGGAATTTTCAGCGCTCCAGATTTCAGAAAGCGACAAGGGAGTGATTGTGGCAGAGTGTCCTGCGAACAGTGCCGCCTACAAAATGGGCATTCGGCCTAAGGACTTCATCCAAAGCGTTGACGGCCGCGCTTTGAGAAACATTGGAGACTTCCTCGGCGCAACGAGCGCTCTTTCCTCCGAGAGAAAGATGAAGATCAAGCTCTGGCGAGCGCAGAAGGAAATGACACTTGAAATAATAACCAACGGCAAGGATCCGACGAAGCCATAATCCGGCCCCAATCCTGTCAAAGCCCACCCCGAAAAACACTCCTCTCTAAAATGTTGCGGGTATGCGACTTTGCCTACGCTCGCCCTACGGTTTGTAAATTTGGTCAAACGTCCCACCATCCGTGAAGTGGACGCGCTGTGCCTTCGTCCAGCCGCCAAAAGCACCATCGATGGTTACCAATTCAAGCTTGGGAAACTGCGATCCATACTTGGCCAATGCCTTTGCACTGCGTGGGCGGTAGAAATTCCTACCAATAATGTCCTGCCCTTCCTCACTGTAGAGGTATTTGAGATACGCTTCCGCCAAATCCCGAGTCTTTTTCCCGTCGACATTTTTGTCCACCACACTCACAGACGCCTCCGCAAGGATGCTCTGCGGTGGTGCTACAATCTGAAACTTATCCGCTCCAAATTCTTTGAGCGCTAGAAACGCCTCGTTTTCCCAAGTCAACAGCACATCGCCGATTTCTCGCTGGATAAAAGTGGTGGTCGAACCCCGAGCGCCGCTGTCGAGGACAGGGACGTTCTTGTAAAGCTTACCGATAAAATCCAGCACCTTGGCTTCATCCTTGCCAAAAGCCTTCTCCGCATAAGCCCACGCCGCCAGATAATTCCAGCGAGCGCCCCCCGATGTCTTGGGATTGGGCGTGATGACCTGCAGATCTTTTTTAATAAGATCATCCCAATCCTTGACGCCCTTTGGATTCCCCTTCCGCACCAGAAACACGATGGTGGACGTGTAAGGCGCGCTATTGTCCGGCAACCGACTTGCCCAATTCTCGGGAATCAGTCCGCCATTTGAGTACAACGCATGGACGTCTCCAGCGAGTGCTAACGTCACCACGTCCGCCCTCAGTCCATCAATCACCGCCCGCGCCTGCTTGCCCGATCCCCCGTGAGACTGCTTGATCGAGACGACCTCGCCTGTTTTCGCCTTCCAGTAGCGGGCGAACGCGGGGTTAAACTCCGAATAAAACTCCCGAGTGGGATCGTAGGAGACATTCAGTAAATCCCGAGCGGCGCTGGCGAAGGACACGCTCAACGCGAGGAACGAGAGGGTAAGAAGAGATAAACGCATAGAAGTAAGGACTTTTTTAGGTTTTTTTAATGAAGGAGCCAAAGCAACACCGCCTACGGCAGCAAAAGGCGACCGCCAAATAACAGCGAAACTTTCGTCACGCTCAATGTATACTCAAAAGATGTAGATTCAGTCAAAGCTTATTTTAATTATTTTTCCTGCCTCCACTCCACCGCCGTCTAACAAGCAAGCGTCCAGAGGCAAAGCCACACCGCCAAACGACTCTTGCACACAGATTTACCTACTTAAAAAGCCAGACCTCAACTTCAGCTCACCTATCCTGAAGACTAAAACGGAGTGGTGCCTCAAACTGCGCCCCCTCAAAAGCATTGCTAACCTTAAACCGCCAGCCGCCCTCTACCGCAGCCTTATCCAAGCTTAGAAAACCGCTGCTTGTGGCGACGCTCAACGCAGGAGATGCCCATTCGCATTGCCGGTGATTTGGCTCCCGCTCACCCGGCAATCCGGAATTCGGAGCCCAGGAAACGCCCCTGACCCTCCCTGCGCTTTTACTTGAGTCACAGGCATAGCATCTTAATAGGGAATTAATTAAGCCACCCGAAACCTACAAGGACTCGATTTTTTCATGCGATGTCCCGCAGGCGTTGCCCGGGGCTACGACAAGTGGCCCCATTAGGGATCGCCCCGCTTGGAGATCGCGCCCGTCGGGGTTCGACCCGTTGAGGATGGAAAACCCGAGTCCCCAGCATCAGATCCTCAATCTGAATGAATCGAAATACCGGTACCGATGACGCGCAAAAGTTGCGGTTGGGATTCCCCCAGTAGCCGACTTGTTGGTAACATACCGGCATGAATTCCGAGGGTTGGATCGCAGTTTCGCCGCGCCACAACGTGCGACTTGCCCAAGAGTATCAGCACCTCATTCTGAAGCCGCCCGGTCGAGATTTTGTGGTGCGTACCCTCGCGCTGCGCAAAGTCGGCGATATGCCCCTGATGTCCGCGGAGTTAGTGATCGCTGGCACCGAGACTCGCCGCGAATATCCCGCCACGGAGACTTACCCGTTACACTTTCGAAAGACGTACTTTCCGGCAAGTTTGCACGGGGATCCGCAGGTGGAATTTCAACGCCAAATGCGGGCCTCGGAATGGCTCACGGTGCCGCCGCCCATCGGTTGGTCGCCACTGAGCTTCCGCAGTTGCTTTCTACCGGGGAAGCCATTCAACCGCATCTCCCCCTTTGGAATAGAGCCCGAGGAGCAAAACATCCAGGTCGCATTAGAACAACCGCTAGCCACTGCCGCTGGCTTGTGGCACTTGCTGGACGCAGCTTACGGGCAGATTACGACGCTTCACAACGCGGGTTTCAGCCACGGAGACATGGAATTGCACAACCTTATTGTGTGCCCCTCTCCGCTTGAAGTGCAGTTAATTGATTTTGAAAACGCAAGGGAACGCAACGAATTAAGCGGTGCGCAGTGGACTCAGGCTTGCGAAGCAGATCTGCGCCTCATCCTTAGGGAAGCTGTGTATTTAAAATGCGCTTTGGGGGAGCAATCCGGCAGCATGTCGGAGGCCGCCGAGGCGCGGATGGAGTCTTTATTCCAAAACCCTAACCGTTTCCGGCGCGCCATTTTGCGTCAAGGCAGCCTCTAATTCCCTGCCGTTGAGTGCCATACCTACAAAAGTCAAGTTGCTCGGATGCAGCCCCGTTTAAAAAGACCGCACATTCTTCGGAATGTCTTCTCATACTCGAAGCGCCTCAGGGTTAACTATGAGCCGTTTTACTAGGTTTATTCCTAGAGTCACAAAGCGGCCGCCCGCTCAGATACTCTCCCCTGATCCCCAAAGCTCCTCACCCCAAGTATGCCCGCCCTCCCCTCACCCAATTCCCGCCGAATCACCGCCTCGCTCTTTCTCGCAGCCTGTGCGGTCCTCTCTGGTTTTACTGCTCGAGGCGAAGACCCCGCCATAACCCATTCGTACGTCGCTTTCGGCGCCGCCACCGAGATTATTTCGGATAAAGGAGAGCTACTTTGGAAATACCCAGCGTCCACAAGGGATGGATGGATGTTGCCCAATGGCAATCTGTTACTCGCCCTGAGTAAAAACAAAGACTACCCCGGCGGCGCGGTGATCGAGGTCACACGCGAGATGAAGGTGCTCTTTGAATACAAAGGGACGCAGTCAGAAGTAAATACTGCACAATTACTTCCGAACGGAAACATCATGCTCACGGAAGCCGGAGACAAGCCGCGCATTTTAGAAGTCGATCGCGAAGGCAAGATTGTCGTGGAAGTCGCCTTGCAATGCCAAAACACGAATCATCACATGGAAAGCCGGATGGCGCGCAAGCTGCCCAATGGCAACTACCTCGTCCCGCAACTCTTCGACAAGGTAGTAAGAGAATACACGCCTGAGGGCAAAATTGTTTGGGAATACAAAACGCCCGAGCAACCCAAAGACAGTTGGCCCTTTACCGCAATCCGCATCCCCAACGGCAATACCATCGTCAACCTCACCCACGGCAATTCCGTCGTGGAGGTGAGTCCGGAGGGAAAAGTGGTTTGGGAATGCTCCAACGCGGACCTGCCCGACGTCTTCAAAGATCCGTGCGGCGCGCAATGGCTGCCCAACGGCAACCTGATCATCACGAGCTACGCCGCCAAAGGAGATGCGATCAAGCTGTTTGAAATCAACCGCGAAAAGAAAATTGTCTGGAGTCGCCAAGATGGTAAACCCCACGGAATTCACGAGTTCCAGATCCTCGACACTAACGGCAAGCCATTAGAGGGCACCATTTACCGATAGCCAATTTTACGGAACTGTATGACAACCACAGCACTGCGCCAATTTGCGCTCTCCACGCTGCTAACTGCCGGCCTTCCCATGAGCGCGCGGGCTGTCAGCGACTTGGAGTTTTTTGAGCAAAAAATTCGGCCTGTGCTCGCGGAAAAATGCTTTGAGTGTCACAGCGCAGATTCCAAAAGCCTAAAAGGCAACCTGTTACTCGATTCACGTGAGGGCTTCCTCAAGGGCGGCGATACGGCTCCCGCCCTAGTGCCGGGCGATCCTGAGAAGAGCCCGTTCATCGCGGCTCTTCATTACGCAGATCCGGAAACCGCAATGCCGCCGAAAAAAGCGGGCGGGAAGTTGCCCGAAAATGTCATCGCGGATTTCAGTGCCTGGGTGAAGGCCGGCGCCCCATGGCCGGAGAGTAAAACGGCGAAGAAGAACTCCAAAAAGTTTGATCTGGCACAACGCCGCGACGAACACTGGTGCTGGAAAGCTCCAGCCATCCATGCACTTCCATCGGTACAGCGCAAAGACTGGTCACGCACTTCAAGCGACGCCTTCGTTCTTGCCAAGCTTGAGGCCGCCAATCTCTCTCCCGCGCCTGAGGCGGACCGCGCCACGCTGCTGCGCCGAGTCACGTTTGATTTGAGCGGTCTTCCGCCCTCCGTCGCAGATCTCAACGCATTTCTCAACGACAAGCAGCCCAACGCATTGGAGCGCGTCGTGGACAGACTGCTCGCCTCGCCGCAGTTCGGCGAACGCTGGGCGCGTCATTGGATGGATCTGGTGCGTTACGCGGAAAGCCGTGGACACGAGTTTGATCCGCCCATTCCCAATGCGTGGCAATACCGCGACTATCTAGTGCGCGCGTTCAACGCGGACCTGCCCTACAATGCGTTCGTCAAGGAGGCGATCGCAGGCGACCTTTTACCCGCCCGTTTGCAGGCTGGGACTGGGGCCAACGAGTCTGTGTTGGGCACGGGATTCTGGTTTTTGGGTGAGGAAGTGCATTCCCCAGTGGATATTAGGCAGGACGAAGTAGACCGACTGGACAACCGTTTGGACGTCATGGGCAAGACGTTTCTGGGGGTGACCATCGGGTGCGCTCGTTGCCACGATCACAAGTTCGACGCCATTTCGCAGAAGGATTACTACGGGATGATGGGCGTTTTGGTGAGCAGCAGCCAGCGTCTGGTCAGGTTTGAAACCATTGAACAAGAACGTGTTGCTGCCTCTGAAATTGCCAAACTGAGCATAGAAACGGGACCCGCCCTGCTCAAGCTTTACGCCCAAGCGTTGCGTCCCACGCTGGAGCGTCTGCCAGAAGCTCTGGCGAAAGTTAGACTCCAAAGCGAAGGAAAGACTGCGTCCGAGACGTTTACCGAGGAAATTAAGTCGCCGTGGGGGGAAGAGCTCACGCGTGCGAAAGCCTCACCGGCGCATCCGCTTCATGCCCTCGCCAGCGCTTGGCTTGCGCCGAAGCCAACTCCCATCAACGCCCAAAATCCGCCGACCACAGCGCCCAGCTCCCCTCCGGTAATCATCGCGGATTACACTCATTCCAACGCCACGCCCTTTCTGCAAGACGGCTTGGCCTTTGGTCTCACTCCGACCCAAACCGGGGCCCCGCTGCTTGGGGCGTCATTTGACAAGCCGTTGGCGGGCATCGTACAACAATCGTCGGCGAGGAGACAGGATGCTTGGAAGGATATCACAACGAAGGGCGATCTGGATCCGGGTACGTTAAAAGACTACCCACGCAGCGGCCAATCGTTGCGCACCCCCGAATTCACCGCAGGGGGTGGGAGCCTGTGGTATTTGGTGCGCGGAGCTGGCCGGGCTTACGCAGTGGTGAATTCGCACTTGATGATTCAAGGGCCGCTCCACGGAAAGACGCTTACCAAATGGACGGACTCTGGACGCTGGGAATGGGTGCAGCACCGCTTGGAGACGTATCAGGGGCATCGTTTGCACGTGGAGCTTATGCCGGATGGCGCGGGAGATTTCGAAGTGGCGATGGTGGTGGAGTCGGAGACAAAGCCGCCATTACCAGAGTGCTTTTCTGGCGCGCAGGAAGCAGCGGCGCTGGCGGCGGGCGGCGGCGATCCGGCGCACGCGTTGCAACGCGTTCTGGGAGATACGCTCTCGGCAATGGAGAGCAATCGCCTCGCGGACGCTCCTGGGTTGAGCGGCTTTGCGGACTGGATGGTGCGCTCGCTCGACCTGCTCTGTCCGCCCGCTTCCCCAGAACGGAACGCCCTTTCCGCAAACGCCCGCCACACCGTTGAGCGCTATCAGACACTTTGCGCTTCCTTCAAACGCCAGTCCCAAGTGGCGACCGCAATGTTCGAGGGCTCGGGCGCAGACGAATTTCTCCTAAAGCGGGGTTCTCCCAAAACGCCGATGGCGCCGGTGCCGCGCCGTTTTCTGGAGGCGGTGAGTGGACCACAGGCTCTTCCGCTTACGGAGGGAAGCGGGCGCCGGGAGTTGGCTGAGCTAGTAGCCTCGGCTTCCAATCCGCTGACCAGTCGCGTCTTGGTCAACCGTGTGTGGCATCACCTTTTCGGCAAAGGGATTGTTCCAACAGTAGACAATTTTGGAGTGCTGGGCCAAGCCCCAACGCATCAGGAGTTGCTCGACACGTTGGCGGTGCGGTTTTCCAGCGAAATGGGCTGGTCGCTCAAGACGCTCCTTCGCGAGCTCGTGCTTTCCTCGACGTACGCCATGGCCAGCGTGCCGGCCGACGCGCTTGCCGAGGAAAAAGACCCCGAGAATGCGCTTCTGCACCGCATGAATCTCAAGCGACTCGAAGGCGAAGCGATTCGGGACTCGATTCTAGCGGTTTCGGGACGATTGGATCTGACTGCGGGCGGTCCCAGTGTGCCAGTTTTCATGACCGCGTTTATGGAAGGGCGCGGCAAATCTGCATCCGGTCCTCTGGATGGAAACGGACGGCGCAGTGTCTATATTTCCATCAAACGCAACTTCCTCTCCCCGATGATGCTGGCCTTTGACACACCGATTCCCTTCAACACGATGGGGCGCCGTAACGTGTCCAACGTTCCCGCTCAATCGCTGGTGCTCATGAACGACCCCTTCGTCGTGCAACAGGCTGGCCTCTGGGCTGCAAAGCTCCCCTCGAACCAACCTCCCGAAGCAAAACTTCGCTCCATGTACGAGACCGCTTTTGCCCGTACGCCCCTGGACGAGGAAATCCGCGATGCGCTGGCATTCATTCACGATCAGGCCACCGCGCTGGGAGTCTCTACGAGCGAGCCGAAAGTGTGGACTGATTTCGCTCACGTGCTTTTTAACGCCAAGGAGTTTATCCACATCAACTAAACCGTTATGCCTCTTTGTAATCACTCCAATTCTGGATTCGGAAATCGCCGCGACTTTCTAGCCCGCGCCGCTGGAGGCTTCGGTGCGCTGGCCTTTTCGGCACTGCATCCGCAGAGCGTTTTTGGCGCCGCCAAAGCCGCCGCTTCCGGCAAAGCGACTTCTCCGCACGCCACCCATTATCCGGGGAAGATCCGCAACATCATCTTTTTGTACATGGATGGCGGTCCTTCCCAAGTGGATACTTTCGATCCTAAACCCCGTTTGGCAGCCGAAAACGGTAAGCCTTTCGGGATGAAAATGGAGCCCACGCAATTCAACAGCAACGGCGCGACTTTGGCCTCCCCCTGGGAGTTTAAGCAGCACGGCCAGAGCGGGATCCCAGTGAGCAGCCTTTTCCCTTGCGTCGCCCAATGTGTCGATGATCTTGCCATCGTGCGCTCGATGACCAGCGAGTTTTCCGAGCATACCAACGCCAACTATTTCCTCCATACGGGCAGCGGGCTTCAAGGTCGCCCCAGCATGGGAGCGTGGATGGGCTACGGGCTTGGAACTGAGAATGCGGATCTTCCTGGGTTTGTTGTGCTCAATGGCGGGCTGATTCCTCCCGGCGGGCTGGACAACTTTAACTCGGGCTTTTTACCAGCGACCTTTCAGGGCTCCATCTTCAAGCCGGGGGGCGAGCCGGTTTCCAATATCAAACCCACCGAGGCGCAGGCCGCCCTTCAGCTGCGAAAACTGGAACTCACCCGAAAGATGGATCGCGGTCTTCTGGCGCGCTTTGGAGCGATGGACCAGTTAGAAAGCTCCATCATGAACGCTGAACTGGCGTTCCGAATGCAGGCCGCCGTGCCCGAGCTCATGGAAACGTCTGGGGAATCCGCAGTGTTGAAGGCCATGTACGGCTTCGATGCGCCAATGCCGCAGACCCGTATTTTCGCCCAACAATGCCTGCAAGCGCGCCGTTTGATTGAGCGGGGCGTCCGGTTTGTGGAGCTCACCTGCCCCAATGCAGGCGGTGACCGTTGGGATCAACACGGCAAACTACGCGAGGGCCACGAAAACAACGCCCGCGCGGTAGATCAGCCCATCGCAGCACTGCTCAAAGACCTCAAAGCCTGCGGTCTATGGGAAAGCACGCTAGTGGTTTGGGCTGGGGAATTCGGGCGCACCCCCTTCGCGCAAGGCAAGGATGGCCGCGATCACAATCCCTTCGGGTTCACCATCTGGCTGGCGGGAGGCGGCATCAAGGGTGGGACGATTTTTGGGTCCACGGACGAATACGGTTACAAGGCTGTGGACAAACCGCTCATGATTCACGACTTGCACGCCACCATGCTGCACCTCCTTGGAATGGATCACACCAAGCTGACCTTCCGTTATTCAGGTCGCGATATGCGCCTTACCGACGTCCACGGGGAAGTCATTCACGATATTTTGTCGTAACAGCGAAGAGCCCAAAGGGAAAAAGTCAGGACCGCATCCTGAACTTTCACTGGGCGTCAAGAACTTACTCAGACGGCGAGTGGTGGGCCCTTGTGCGCCCGCCTTCAAGAATCTCCACGTCGATGCGTTGCGCGCCTCTTGACGCTGCTGCCCCGACTAAGGTGCGAATGGCTGCGATTGTTTGTCCCTGTTTTCCAACAACCTTCCCGACATCGTCCTGGTGTACTTCCAGTTCGTAAACCGAACGACCGGACGCCTGAACCTCATGCACCACAACTAATTCAGGGGCATCCACGAGATTTTTTACTACGTATTCTAAAAACGCTTTCACAATTTTGATAATGTAGCAGTTCGGGGAACTTTTTCAGAGCAGGAAAGCTCTATAATGAAACATACAAAAAGCGCAGGGACCCGCTCGCATTTCTCGAAACAAATCCCCTGCGCTTTTCAGACTAACCTAGGCTCCTCCAATGGGGCCTAGGTTCAAATTAATTGCGATCCGATCCTCACAGACCGGACCACGAACACGAACTAAGCGGTGGCCGTCGCCAACTTACGAGTGGAACGAATAATACTCGCTACCGTCTCGGAAGGCTGTGCCCCATTTTTCACCCAGTAATCGACCCGGGACAAATCCAAAGTGGCGTTGTGGCCGCCCTTTTTGGGGTCGTAGTTACCAATAATTTCGATGAACTTGCCGTCCCTCGGACTGCGTGCGTCGGCAACGACAATTTTGTAGTAGGGACTGTTGGTGGTGCCTTCGCGGCGGAGACGGATGGAGACTGACATAAATTTATTCGGAAACTGTACTAGCTAAAATATCAACTACAACGGGATCTAAAATGAGATCTGAAACGGGAACTAAATTAACGCACACTAAACACATCTGCATCTGTAACTCATCACTCACTGATCACAGACGCTGACGCTGGGACTTCATCATCATTTTCTTAAACTGTCCCATATTCTTCATCATCTTGCGCATCGAACCAAACCGATGCACCAGATCATTCACATCCGTTACAGAAACACCGCTCCCGCGCGCTATCCGCTGGCGGCGGCGCGCGTTGAGAAGATCCGGGTTACCCCGCTCAGCCGGCGTCATGGAAAGCACAATGGCTTCAGTACGCTTAAGCTGTTTTTCGTCAACGGAAAAGTCTTTCAGATTACCCATCCCCGGCAACATCGCAAGTATATTTTCCAGCGGCCCTAACTTTCTTAACATCTTAAACTGTTCGAGAAAATCATTGAAGTCGAACTCCGCCCGCCGAAAGCGCTCCTCCATCCTTTTGGCATCCGCTTCAGTGATCGCTTCGGAAGCCTTTTCCACCAAGCTCACAATGTCACCCATTCCCAGAATGCGGCCGGCAAGCCGTTCTGGATAAAAAGGTTCAAACTGATCCAACTTCTCCCCCACCCCCGCAAACTTGATCGGACGCTGCGTCACTTCACGCATCGAAAGTGCCGCACCACCGCGAGCATCTCCATCTAGTTTGGTGAGAATCAGTCCCGTAATCTGCAACACCTCGTGAAATCGTTTTGCCACACTCACCGCCTGCTGCCCAGTGGCCGCGTCTACGACTAACAAAGTTTCCTGCGGTTGCAGCATCTCTTTCAAAAGGCGAACTTCTTCAAGCAACGCCTCGTCCACTTCCTGTCGCCCCGCCGTGTCAAAAATCTGGATATTCCCAGTCTGCCCCTTGGCCCACTCCAACGCCTCCTGCGCCACGTTTAGCACGTTGGTTTCTCCCGCATTGGGACGATAGACGGGTACGTTGATCTGGCGCCCCAGTGTTGCCAACTGCTCGATGGCTGCCGGCCGGTACAAGTCGCACGCGATTAAAAGCGGATGCCTACCCTGCTTCTTAAGCCAGTTCGCCAACTTCGCGCTCGACGTGGTCTTACCCGCGCCGTTGAGACCGACGATCAAGATCCGCGCAGGAGCGGCCAAGTTCAGGGGCGCTTCATTGCCTCCGAGCAAGGAGGTGAGTTCTTCGTGGAAAATTTTGACAATCTGCTGCCCCGGCGTCACGGAACGAAGCACCGCCTCGCCCAACGCCTTCTCCTTCACCCTCGCGATAAACGTCTTGGCAACACTGAATTCCACGTCGGCTTCAAGCAACGCCATCCGCACCGCTCGCATCGCCTCCTGCACGTTGGCCTCACTGATTTGCCCCTGCCCGCGCAGGTTTTTAAAAACGTCCTGTAACTTATCCGATAACAGCGAAAACATCTGAACTTAAATCTAACAGGCTAACTACACTTTCACCAAGCATCCAGCGCTTCTAACGGGCTGAGCCAGTCACAGCGGGCGCAGGCGTCGAGGGCGCCGCCACTGGCGGTACTCCATTTCCCGGTGCCCCACCCGCAGGAGGCACCGCACTCGTGGGTAGCGCTGTTCCACTCGCGGCTGGAGCTGTTGGTGGATGCGTTGGCGGACTTACCGCAGGACCCGCCACCGCGTCGCACACAAAATTCCAGCGCGTCTCCATTCTTCGTCCATTGACCAGCGCGCTCAGGAGTACCGTCACCTGCCGCTCCTTTAACGGTTGCAAAAGCGTGGCCGTTGCCAACTTGGTCGCAGGATCGTACTTCACAGGCACAGCCCCAACCCCACTCACTCGAATCTCCACAGTTCCAGGCTCCACCTCCCCCATCGTCGCAAGATTTGCCTTAAGCGTCGGCTTGAGCTCATGCACCACCTCCCCCTCCTGAGGTACGGTCACCATCGAAACCGCCGCCAATTGACCGCTCACAGCGCTAGAAGATTCCCCACCTCCCCCTCCACCGATCATCGCCATCGCATCCGTAAATATCTTGGGCTTCGTCGATTCCAACGCATAACGACCCAATTGCTCCGCCGGACTGTGATACGTGAGCCTCTGACCATACGTCGTAAAAGCAGCCTCATACCCAGCCGCCATCGCAGCCTGACGAATCACGTCGTTGTGCACCCCGTACGGATAAGCCAGCACGGAAACCGAAATCCCCAAACGAGACTCCAATTGATGCTTTGAGCCGGCTAACTCGTCTTTGAGCCAGTCCTCATACGTTGCGAACTGGGACTGAAACTTGCCCTTTTTGCGCTTTAAATCCTGATGATTCACCGTGTGGCTCTGGATATCGACTCCCGCATCACGCATCTCGGCCAACTCTGCCCAAGATAAAGAGCCTCCTCCGGCCAAGGCGCCGCCTTTCACGAAGGCCGTGTAGATGAACATGGTGAATGGATACCCAAACTTCTTCAAAATTGGCCAAGCCACCTCGTACCCAGAGCGATACCCGTCATCGATGGTGATTAAACAGCTTTTCTCTGGGATAGACTTCTCCCCTCGGCGCCAAGCGAGAAAGTCCTGCATCTTGATCACCGTAAAGCCATTTTCACCGAGGGCCGCCATCTCGGACTCAAACACCGCGGGCGTCACCGCCATACCATCCTTGGGCTTGATCTCGAAACGGTGATAACAAAGCACGATCACCGAGCCCTTCGTATCCACCTGATGAATCTTGGCCGGTGGAGGCGCAGGAGCCGGTGCCTCTACAGCCGGAACCTCCTTTACTGCTGAATCTTTCGCGGCAGATGGCAACGTCGGTTTCTTGCAACCTCCAAGGAACATCGCCCCCGGAAAAACAGCCATCGCCACCCATGTCAAAATCGTACGGTATTTCATAGTGCGCCCTTCCCCTTACAAGATACTACAAGACGTAAGGATGCAAAGGGCACTTCAGCAAAAATAACCAAGATTTTTCCGAAAACTGCAAGTGCTTGCCTGCCTCTGACGACTTCCGCCAAATCGCTCCGCCTGCAGCGCTATTTCGAGCGGCTTTCTGATGGCACCCCACTGGCTCACTTACGCCAAGCCCAACCGGCGAAAAGTCTCCTCCACGTGGGCAAAGTGGATCCCGAGCGAGCAAAGTCGCTCGATTTCCCCTCTCCCCAACAATGCGCTGACCTCCGCCTCCGCACTTAGATTTTCCTGCAGCGATACCGTTCCCTGCCACGTCGCCATCGCAGCCCGTTGCACCGCCTCGTAAGCCGTCTTGCGCTCCATTCCTCGCCGAGTCAACTCCAGTAGCACGCTTTGACTGAAGTACAGCCCCTTCGTGAGCTGCAAATTTCGCTCCATGTTTTCTGGATATACCAGTAACCGGTCCACGAGTTTACGCAATGTCACCAACATATAATTCACCAAAATCGTGGAGTCCGGCATAATAATGCGTTCCACAGACGAATGAGAAATGTCGCGCTCATGCCAAAGCGGGACGTTCTCCAGAGCGGCGAGCGCGTTAGAACGCACCACTCGAGCGAGTCCACTCAACTTCTCGCCGGTAATTGGATTCCGCTTGTGCGGCATGGCGGAGGATCCCTTCTGCCCGGGACTAAAATACTCTTCAACCTCCAGAACTTCGGTCCGCTGCAAATGCCGGAACTCCGTCGCCCAACGATCGATGCTGGAGGCAATCAAGGCGAGGACGGTGTGAAATTCCGCGTGACGGTCGCGTTGAAGCACTTGGGTGCTTAGGACCGCCGCCTTCAGGCCCAGCTTCCTGCACACTGACTCCTCAACCTTCGGATCCAGATGCGCGTGGGTTCCCACCGCGCCGCTGAGTTTTCCCACCCGAATACGGGGCTGAACCTCCTGTAAGCGTTCCAACGAGCGAGAAAACTCGTCGTACATCAGCGCCAGCTTTAACCCAAATGTAATCGGTTCCGCATGAATCCCATGACTGCGTCCGATCATAGGAACCATCTTGAATTCCTTGGCCCGGCGCGCCAGCACTCCGAGCAACTCGCGCAAATCTCCGAGCAGCAAATCAGAAGCCTCCGCCATCTGGACCGCGAGCGTCGTGTCCAGTACATCAGAGGAAGTCAGCCCTTGGTGCATCCAACGCGCAGCCGGCCCAACGTAAGAGGCGACGTTCTCCAAAAATGCGATCACATCGTGATGCGTGCGCTTCTCAATTTCATCAATTGCACTCACTTCAAAACGTCCCTTCGCGCGAATCTCCGTGGCATCCTCCGCTGGGATAAGCCCCAGCTCCGCCATCGCTTCGCAAGCCGACACTTCGATTTCGAGCCAGATTTCGTACTTGCGCTGATCCGTCCAAACAGCGCGCATTTCAGGAAGGGTATAACGTTCAATCACGAGCGAAGTTTGAAAGGTGACGATGTAATGGGCAAAGGCAAACTGAGCTCTCAACAAACATTTGCCGAGGGACACGCGAAGAAATTTGCGTGACCGTTTCCGCAACAAATCAAGCGGAGGAAACAAAAAGACCGACACACCGAATTTACCAGCGCCTCGCTTGCAGACTGGAACATCAAGCGATCGTCTGATTTCCTAACGCCCGTGTCCCTCACAACTCCTCTCCCCCCCAAAAGCGACGCCTCCTCCAACGTCGTCACCAAGCCTCAAGGAAACCTCCGGTGGCTGATGGTGTTCATGGTTTTTTGCGCCACCGCCATCAACTATGTAGACCGCGCTAATCTCGGCGTGGCGGCTCCCTACATCGCCAAAGACCTCAACCTCTCTCCAGAAGCCACTGGGGCACTTCTTGGTGCCTTCTTTTGGACTTACGCCGCCTTCCAACTCCCCTCGGGCTGGTTCATTGACCGAGTCGGAGCGCGCACCGCTTACGCCGTCGCCGTAGTCTGGTGGTCGCTCTTCACAGCTGCCACCGCCTTGGCACGCGGCTTCGGCTCCCTCTTCGGCGCTCGCTTGATGCTTGGAATCGGCGAGGCGCCCGCTTATCCCACAAACGCCAAAGTCGTTTCAGAATGGTTTCCCCGCAGGGAACGCGCCTTTGCGACCAGCATTTTTGACAGCGGCAACCGAGTCGGCACCGCCCTATCCCTGCCCATCGTCTCAGCCATTATCGGACAGTTTGGCTGGCGTATGTCGTTTGTCATCACTGGTGCGCTGGGATTTGTTTGGCTAGCCTTTTGGCTGTGGATTTATCGCTCTCCCGCCCAACATCCTTGGATTACGCCGCAGGAGCACGCCTACATAGAGTCTGACCAAACCGTCTCGCCCCAGGCTGGAGGAGTCAAGATTCGTTGGCGCGACTTGTTCCGTTACAGGATCATTTGGGGAATGATGTTGGGCTTCTTTTGTCTAAACTTTGTCATCTATTTCTTCAGCACTTGGTTTCCCTCCTATCTGATTCAGGCTCGGGGTTTTGATCTAAAGAAAATGGGGCTTATTGGAATGATCCCCGCCCTTGTGGCAGTCTTCGGAGGTTACCTTGGCGGGTACGTCAGCGACCGGTTGGTGCGCAGCGGAATGCGCCTGAGTCTCGCCCGTAAAATCCCGTTAGTGGGTGGGATGTTTATGTCTTCGAGTATTGGCTTAACGGTTCTGGTGGAAAGTGATACAGCGGCTATCGCGCTGATGTCGCTTTCCTACGCCAGTCTTTCCTTCGCCGCTGCGAGCATTTGGGCGCTGCCCGCCGACGTGGCTCCGAGTCGCGATTATGTGGGATCCATTGGTGGCATCCAGAACTTTGCGTCCAATCTGGCAGGGGTTTGCATCACGACCTTCATAGGGGTGATGCTGGCAAGGACAGGCGGGTTTGTAGTCCCATTGGTGGTGGCGGGCTGCTTTTCGCTACTCGGCGCGTTCTCTTATTTAGTAATTGTACCGGAAATCAAACCCATTGAGCCCAAATAATTTACGTACCGAGTCAATCTCGAAGAACGGAAACGACGTCTTGTAACGTTTCGTGATCCGAGTTACGGAAACGTAAGGGTGCGTCAAGCGGTGAGCGGCGAATAGGGATGGCCAACATTCGCTCGAGCAGTTCTGCGTGCGTTCGCCCCTCGTGGAACGTCAGAGCGACGAAAACCTTGGTGCCCGCGCCCGGCACATCGAGGACGAAGACCTCTTTGAACTCCGCGCGGTAGGTGCGAAGCATGCGCTCGTAAAGGCGGTTGTCTGTCCGTCCCCAAACATTGGCAACAGCGATCCCTTTGGGCGCCAGAGACTTGTGAACTTCCTCCAAAAACTCCGACGTGAGCAAGTGCTGAGGAATCGACTCCGCTCCGAAGCAGTCCAGAACAATCACATCGTAACAGACTTCGTGACGCTCAATAAAATCCCGCGCGTCCTCCAAGTGGACTCTGAGACGCTCGCTTTCCACAAAGCCGCAAAACTCGCGCGCCACAGCGAGCACATCGGGATCAATTTCCACGACATCCACTCGCGCGTTTTGAAAAATCGTATGAAACAGAAATGGAAGCGTGCCGCCCCCCAGACCAAGGACCAGAATCCGCTTTGGATTCTCAACAAATGCAAGACCTTGCACCAACACCTTGGTATACGCTAATGCCAGATGTTCAGGGTCCCCCACCTTGACGATGCTTTGACACGGACCACTTTCGGAAAACCTAAGTGTCCGCAAACCCTCAAAGTTCTCGGTAAGCACAATCCGGTTAAAGCCCGAATGCCGAGACACCAAAATTTTTCCATCAGCCCTCATTGACCGTCCAGTTATCGCCCCTGTAAAAAAGTGCAGCAAGCTATTATCGGTTTGAAGCGCACCGCGAGTTGCGCGCAGTTCCGGACAAAGCCAAGCTTCCCCGGTTCGTCTTAAAGCCCGCCGCACATGCCAAGTTCAGCCCCGTCCTCGACCACCCTCTCTCCGTGGATTTCTCCAGTTCAATGGCGAACGTTTGAAGCGTCAGGCACCAACGCCCACCGGGTGTGTTCCATGCACGGCGCTTGGGTCGAACGACTTGGCGATGACCTGCTTTTCAACCACCAAACGCCCCACCTCCTCGCACTCCTTCTGGAAGAATGGAAGCAGCGCGCCCCAGCCTACGCCTTTGAAGCGCAACGTCTTTTCTCCCGACTGCTGCCACTCCAAAATGCCGAGCGCACCGCCCCCATTCTTTTGCAAGGGGACGCGGCCCTGCCAGCGGAAACCGTCGTTCTGGAGTCGCAGATCCGCTTCGGTCTCGATTTTACAGCGGGCTATTCCGTGGGCCTGTTTTTAGATCAGCGCGCCAACCGAGCTTTTTTGCGTAACCAACCGGTTCGCCGCGTGCTCAATACGTTCGCCTATACCTGTTCTTTTTCCGTCGTTGCAGCCTTGGCGGGAGCAGAAACCGTGTCGGCTGATCTTTCGCAAAAGTCGCTAGACCGTGGACGCCTCAACTTCACCTTGAACGGACTCGATCCCGCAGCACACCGCTTTATCGCTGATGACGTGCAGGAACTGCTCCCTCGGATGGCTAGGCGCAAAGAAAAGTTCGACACCATAATCCTCGATCCCCCGACGTTTTCACGGGGCAATAAGGGCCGCCGGTTTCGAGCCGAGGACGACCTGCAATCTCTTCTGAGCGCCGCGATGGAAGTCACCGCACCGGGCGGACGCATTTTATTGTCGACCAACTGCACGAAGCTTCGAACCGGCGATTTGGAGAGCCTCGCGCGGTTTTGCTTAAAAAATGCGCGCCTGAACGGAACGCTTCAACAGTTGCCAGCACTTGTCGACTTTCCCGACGGGACTGCTGCAAGCACGCTATGGATTCAGCTGCGGTAGTTCCAGCAGGTCGTGACGCCACAACGGTGCGACTCATCGTAGCCCCGGGCGACCTTCATGGGAACACTGGATGAGGTAAGTAGAACACTTGTCTGTCCTTTCGACGCCCGACCATTTTTGCTAGCGCGTTGCCCTACACGCTCAGTAGCCGAACCAAAATTTCCCCCACCAGAGCCGGGTTCGCTTTGCCTTGCGAAAGTTTCATCACCTGTCCCTTGAGGAAGTTGATGGAGGCCGCCTTGCCTGCGCGAAACTCTTCGACCGCTTTCGGGTTCGCCTCGATACACTGTGCACAAAGCGCCTCGATGGCTCCCGAATCGCTTTCCTGCTTTAACCCCTTTTCCTCCACAATCACGGCCGCGTCTTTGCCCGTGGCGAACATTTCCAGGAACACTTCCTTGCCTTGCCTCGCGTTAATCACGCCGCTCTCGATGATCCCGAGAAGTCCTGCGAGTTGCGAGGCCCCGATTTTGCAGTCCGAAAGTGGTTCGTTTGCAGCGCCTAACGCGCTCAGCAAATCGTTGGAAATCCAGTTGGCGAGGGTCTTCGCCTTGGGCGCCGTGGCTGCCGCCGCCTCAAAATAGTCCGCCAACGCCCGATCCGAAGACAGCACCGAGGCATCGTAATCTGTGATCCCGTAAACTTCCGTAAACCTCGCTTTTTTTTCAGCCGGCAATTCGGGGCGCTGGCTGCGAACTTCGTCCATGAACACGCGCGTGTCCACGGGCAGGAGGTCTGGCTCCGGGAAATAGCGGTAATCGTGCGCAGACTCTTTGATCCGCATCAGCGTGGTCTGCCCGAGGCCGTCGTCCCAGCGCCGAGTTTCCTGCGCGAGGGAGCCGCCTTTTCCCACGAACTTCGTCTGGCGCTCGATCTCGTAGGCAAGCGCGCGGCGGACCCCGGAAATGGAGTTCATGTTTTTAATTTCGATTTTCGTCCCCAACTCCGTGGTGCCTTCCGGGCGCACCGAGACGTTGCAATCGCAACGCATCTGGCCCTTTTCCATATCTGCATCACTAACTCCTCCATAGACTAAGATCTGTTGGAGCGCGGTGAGAAAGGCGAAGGCTTCTTCCGGGGAATCGAGGTCGGGCTCGGAGACGATCTCCATGAGCGGAGTGCCGGCGCGATTGAAGTCGATGCCGCTGGAGGCCTCGAAGTGGGCGCTTTTGGCGACGTCTTCTTCCAGATGGATGCGGACGAGTTTGACGATCTTGTTGGGGTTGGCGATCGTTTTCTGGGCGTCCTTGGGGTAGGCGAGTTCGTGGAGGGGCACGCCGCCCTTGTCGCAAATCGGTTGGTCGTATTGCGAGATTTGGTAATTCTTGGGCATGTCCGGATAGAAGTAGTTCTTCCGGTCAAACTTGCATATCTCAGCGACCTTGCAGTTAAGCATCAACCCGGTGAGGGCCGTCATACGCAGCGCCGTCTCGTTCATCACTGGGAGCGCTCCGGGGTAGCCGAGGCACACCGGACAAGTGTGGGCGTTGGGTTCCGCGCCATATTCCACGGGGCAGCCGCAGAACATCTTGCTGCGCGTCTTGAGTTGGACGTGAACTTCTAAACCGATAGTTGGGATGTAACGGGTGGCCATGGAGATGAGAGCGATAATGTGAAAGACCGCGCGGATCTTGGCCAGTGCGGACTCTTTCGCGGGGAGCTGGGTGGAAGGAGTGGCAGTGCTACAGCCCCATCGCCTTGAGGCGCTTCTGGATGGGTGCTGGCAGTTCTAGGTTGGTCTCGTTTGGAATGGTGAAAACGTATTCACGAATGTCTTCGCCGAGCTGCAAATAACGTGGACGCCGAGTGTTGGCATCGACGGCGACCACTTTAATATCGGGCCTCAGGGGCAGCCCGCCAATGGGACCGGCCGGCCATTTGGGCGCGGGTGGCGCCTTCGCAGCAGGAGCCGCCGGTCTGCCAGCAATCGGGCGTGCTGCGGTAGCGGCGGCGAGGCGCGCTGCGAGCATCTCCTCGGGCAGAAGCGCGTAAACGTGCAAGAGATCGTTTCCCATCTTGATGCTGCCCTGAAAAAGGTCGCTCTTTACCCAGTCAAACTCATGGAGCCCAACCCAGTCCTGAAATTCGGCCGCTAATTCTGGATCAGAAGGACTAGTTGAAACGGGCGTCACATCCGAAGGGGACGAGGGCATGGCGCTGGAGCGCATTTCAAAACCGCCAGTTTCAGGGTCGACCATGAAAGAATAGCCCTCAGCTGCCCAAATGTTGAAACCAGTTTTCGCGTATCGTACGGTCTCCAGGGATCTTGTGCCCACGGCGGTGACTGTGATCTTCAAGGGACGCTCCTCAACGGCTGGCGGCTTTGGCGAGTTTGCGTAACGAAACGTGATGGACCAGCCCATGGGCCGCTCTGGGCGGATCCAAGCGGGGCCTTGGGGTGCGACGAGTTCGGGCGGGCTTTGTGCTGTGGAAATCGAAGGTGAAATTAGGGTGCTAATTCCCACAAGAATAGCCAAACGAAGAAAAGATCCCTTCAGATTTAAACGCGTGATGAGACAAGTCAGATATGGAAGAAGATTGGCTCTAGAATGTGTCTGCATGGGTTCGGGCATTTGGAGGAAGCTGAGTGACTGCTACATTGACTTTATAGCTGCCAATTGGGTATCGTCTACTCTCTGATTTCGTCATCAAGTTCCGCACGGTTCAGGTGTGAATTCTCCCCAACTTTTATGAACAGACTTAGTCGCTCGAATCGCGAGCAAAGCGGCGCAGCTTTGATCTTAATCCTCGGTATCGTCGCGCTTCTTTCTGTGATGGTGATTGCCTTTTTAGGGACATCCTCCAAGCAAGTGGTCTCGACGGCCCAGTCCCACACGCTCATCCAAGAGCAGCAGCTAGCAGAGTTGGCCACCACTCAATTTCTTGCCGATATCAACACTGAAATCCTCGCAGGTTCAGTGACTCCCGCCTCAGCCGGTTCTTTGGCAATCCACTACCCCGCTACGCCGCTGAGTGCCGCGCCGGATCGCTACACTGCCGGAGGAACTGCCTCCAGCTCCACGTCTCCAGCACCGCCTGTTGTCGCGCCGCCTAACCTCATCAAAAAGAGCGCTTACAACCGTGCTTTTTACGACAAAAACCTCGGCATGGACGCCATCACTGGGGGCAATGGCGTCTCCGCTCTGGACAAGCAACTCGCATTTCCGCAGTTCGCGACTTACCCCGGTTCTCTACGCGCGAGTGCTGTTTCTACAGGGACGGGAGCACTTAGCAGCGGGGTGGTTTCCGCTGCGCGCTGGAATAAGCCACTGCTTCTGCCGCGTGCAGATACGAGCAAGGGGGCTGTATTCCCTGAGGGCTATGAGCCGCTGACCTCGGGCACCCTTCAATCCTTGGTTGCCGGGCAGTCCAAAATTGACAAATGGACCTGGACTCCGCCCGACTGGATTTTTGTGACAAAAAGCGGTTCCACGCCGACGACTTGGGACAGTTCCCTCAACTCCGGCAGCAGCTCTACGGCAGTCGTCGGGCGCTATGCTTATCAGGCTTATGATGTGGGAGGTTTGCTAGATCTGAACGTGGCGGGGTTCAGCTCCAACGTCGTCGGTGGCTCGCTTTCTGCCACAAAGGGAAGCGCCGGCCTTGCGGACCTCACCGTTCTTGGTCTCACCGATGACCAGCTTAAAGCACTCCTCGCTTTTCGTAATCCGGCGACTCCAGCGGACTCCAGCAATGTAAACAATCCCAAGGCAAACAAGTACTTTAACTTCCTGCTTCGTACCCCGGATCCCAATGCGACGGTTCTCTGGCCGTCCAACAACGGCTTCATGCGGGTGGGCAGTCTGAATAACACAGCGAACCGCGCCTTTTACAGTAGGCAAAGCCTTCAGTCCTTCCTTTTGGGTGGACTGGGAGCCGGTACTCCCTCATCCGCAGTGCAGGCGAAGTTGATGGATTCGCTCCAAAGCTTGACCCACTTTTCCCGAGCACTTGAACAGCCCTCTTACAAGCCCGGCTTCTACCTCGCCGATTCGGGCGGAACACGCACGCTCTCCAATGTCTTTGCAAGTGGAAGCATCTCCACGGCGACCTCCCCTGTGTTTGTCCGTCCCAGTATCGTCCCGCCTGTTCAGAAAAAGGACGACGTCCTCTTCCCCATTAGTGTGTCACCCGCGTCGGTGCCCGTGTTGGGCTACATAAGGTACTCGGGACCTGGTTCACTAACCCCGCCCAGGGTGCCCCCGGGAACGTATGATCCGTATGTTCCCTTTGGCTCTGCACATTGGAATCCACAGAGTGATGTGACTACTTTTCGGAATAATGGATTGTTTGGTAATTTTCAGCCATTTGAAATGGGTCTGGGTAACAATCGGGGAGGAAACGATGCCTGGGGAACTTTGGCGGAGCGCAATGGGGCCAATACGCTAGGAACAAAGATTGGAGTGTATCCGAGCCAAAAGGCTGGGAGTGCCACTAAGACGGCTCTACAAGACGTGATCAATCCCGCCTTTCTCGAGGTTCGGGTAGGTAGCAAAACTTTTAAACGCTTTGATGGGACACAGGCGGTTTCAGGTGAACCACTGGTTAAGAAACGTTTTCCTTTGGAGCGTTTAGCGTGGATCACCTACAAGGGTCCGAGTGCAGAAAATGGGGGGGATAGTTTAGGTACGGCGGAAAATATCTACAAGACGTTCGGTTTGGTTTGGACTAAGGCGACATCCAATGATCCGGAGCAGGGATATTTTTGGGCTTATAACCATCACGGCCCGGCAGGTCTCGCATTTAACCAAGCCAAAGTCGGAGAAATCTATACCTTGGATGAGCTTGTAGATCCCTCGGCGACCGACCCGCTTCTTCCTCGAGAGCCTGACTTTTTTGAACTACTTTACGCTTCGATCAATGTGGGCTCGGTGGGGAAATCCGCCCTTTCATCTCATACGCCAGGTACCCCGTACGATCCAGCCACTTACCAGCAAGTGCGAGACCGAACCAGTCGCTTTCAGGTGCTCGAAATTGGAGCTAATTTAATAGACCAATATGATTCAGATAGCTACCCAACGCTTATTAAGCTCCCCAACCCATATCCAAACCCGCAGGATTCTTCTGCGAGCAATTATTATCCCGCACTCTTCACGGCTCGGGGCATTGAAGATCTCCCTTATTTTTACCGTCTGCAGTGGCGGGCGATTAAAGATAACGACCCTGCACGCGCTCCGACTTTTGATGTCGAGGCGGGAACGAACAATCCGGAGGGCCCCGGAATCTATGAAATTAACCCCAACGCATTCGGCGCGTCCCCTTGGGATAGCAGTTACAACTGTGGCGTCACTTCCCTAATTGCCTATCCGGAGTTGTGGAATCCGCACGCGTCCAATCAATCGGGTTCAATTGGTCCAACAAAGTTTCGGGTCGTTGCTGCCTCCCAAACCCCCGATGACGTGTTGGTCACTAGAAACCCCGCAGTGTTTTCCGGGGCCATGGCTATCCAAGATTATGGTTTACTGAATAATCCAAAAATGGAAATAGCATCTTCTAGTTCTTCGATTCCAGCAAAATCGATGTGGTGGTTTTTAAGCCAGGAGAAGAACTACAGTGCTTCGTGGTCTAGGAATGTTTTTACCGCTAATCTCACTGGGGATTTTTATGCGGCTTTGACGTCTACCAGCACTTCACTTCAGACCATGGGACTCACTATGTGGGGTGGCCAGCCGTTTAGTGGGTATCCCTACATTCAAAATGGAGGCGCATACAGCGATTCATATTTCAGTGTAATGAGTATGTCGACCCTACCTGTGTCTGGCTCGATTGGCACTGACAGGCCTTATTTCATTAATAGCATTCAAGGGGGGACCCAAGTCACAAAAATACAGTATCCGATGGCAAAAATCCCGGTCAATGGTCCGAAAGGATCTATGAAATTTTTGGCTTATGTGACTTCGGGAACGTACCATTTTCATGATTATTCCATCTTGGATCCGTCTCAGGATATCCAAGAGTTTTCATTTTCGACCAATTTCGATCTAGCGGCATCGCGGGTCGACGCTGCCCATTGGTTCACTGTGCCCGATCCGGCGAACCCAACGATGACAAATTTTTGTGACTCAGGTCTTCGTAACACTTTAACTGCCCCCCCCTACAGCCGCAGCACTTCCCTCACCAACGGATATGTGCCACCGGTTGGCAGCAGTTATGCGAGTCCGCCTGCGCCTACTCCTCGGAAATGGTCCAATCGTATGACCCTGTCTCCAGCATCTTATGTGGATTTTCGGGGCACTGAACTTTTGTTTGATGTTAGCGGCACCACCGTTTTCCGTGAGCCGACAGCTCTTTGCAACGTGGGAACTCCCTCCGCTGCGGTCGTCGCGGGGGCGGGCAACTTCTTCAATGTTTCACCTTATGCCGGATCAGTTGATGCCGGTTCTGGTAATGGCAACTGGATAGGCTTTTCACTTGGGGAGGTGCCTAGTCAGTTTATTTCGGCGGTTCGGCTTGAACGGGCTACATCCGTGGGAGGTCCTCCGAGTGCTTCCACTACGGTTTTGGATATCTATGGTAATCCACAGCCCACCAGCAGCTCTCCAAGTTACGCGCTTCAAATTCTCCAAGATTATAAACCAAACAATCCGTCCCCACCGGTTTCAGTTCTTGATTTGACTCGAACCGTGATCAACACGGGCACTGGAGCATCCTTTAACCCTCAGGTAAGGTTTTGGATTAGCAAGACAGCAATACAGCTTGGTGGTACTCTCATGTACGATGATACCGTTGGGACGGCTTCGTTCGATTATTTCCGCTTTTTTGCCGTGCCGGTGAATGTCGTTGGCTTGCGTGCGGACCACTACATGACGGTTCAAGTACAGGCTCAAGATCAGAGCGGAAATTGGAGGACGTATGACGAACGATATATAAGAATCCCAGGTGGATCCGCTTCCCAAACGCCGGTTTTGTTTAAGCAGCAACTTTATTTATCTGGCATACAAACCAATTTAACTAACAACCCGCCGTCCCCATTGTGGCGCCAAAACGGGCAACTGGCATGGGGTTTTCCTCTGGTGACAAGTTACGATCCTCGCTCGTCTCGTTTTGGGCATCCTGCGAGGAAATCACTCAATAGCACTCAAGCTTTACCCAGTGGGACTTCCACTCCTGCAAACAAGTTTTCTCTGATGCCATCGGGTGTGACGGACGCAGGCGTTTCAAACGTCACTGACAGACCGGTATCCGCCCCAATCGATAATGTGTCTGGAACTGGGAGTCCCAGTATTCTGACGCTAAGCGATTCGATACCAGCAGGTTGGAATTTTTTTGGAGACGCCTTGTGGCGGGCCACAACCTCAGCGACGCCAAGTTTTGGACAGCATTACATGGCTTTGCTTAACCAAGATCCTTTGGGTAATATCTGGTCTCAGGCCCCAGGCTATCCCCCTGGAGGCGCGCCTCCTAGAGCCGAGTGGTGGGGATTTGCTTCAGCAAATGGACAGAACTTGTATCCAGACGGAAAATATTACCCCAGTCTGAATGCTTATGATTACGGTTGGTATTCCCGTGCATTCATTGCCGCAGCACCGCTGACAAACTATTCGATGTCTGGCAATCAAGTTTATGGCAATGGTTTTTCCACTGACAGCATATCAAACTTTCGCCGCGAGAATTACACAGGGTATCGCCATGCAGACGCCCTTCGCATCGGAGCGTTCACGGAAAACATCCAACCCAAATATCCCGCCCAGAGTCCGAGCGACCCGCTGTATTTGGCGGCGTCCCAACCGGAATTCCGGCAGGCTTACGCCGATCCCGACGATGTGGTGCGTCGGGCGATGGGCGCTTTTGCTTCACAAAACGGTTTCTCCGCTTTACTGGACGGGATGCCTCAGGCGCAAAAAGCAGTTACCAATCAGGACAACCGGCCTGTGGTACTTAACCGCGCCTTCCGTTCCGTGGCGGATATGGGCTACGCCTTCCGAGGTTCGCCGTGGAGGAACCTCAGCTTCTCCACGCCGGAAACTGGGGACGCCGCGTTGCTGGACGTCTTCTGTTTGTCCGACGCCCCGCCGGCAGCGACTGGAGTGGTAACCGCGAGCGGATCTGTTACGGCGGCGGCCCCTCTGGTGGCGGGGAAAGTGAATTTGAATACGCGTCAGGAAAAGGTGCTCGAGGCGCTGATTTCCGGCGCGCTCAAAGACGAAGTCAAAGGTGGAACCATGGCATTTACTTCGGGAACAGCCTCTGAAGTCAGTAAAGCGGCTCAAGCGCTTATCGGGCGTACGACTGGGAGCAAGGCGTGGTTGGGGCCGTTGAGCAATGTGTCGGAGATTGCCGGTAAATTGTTCGGCAAGGACATCTCAATCACCAACTTCAACATGGCGGTAGATCCAGTCTACACTTCGACCGTATCTGGGACAACGAGTCAGAAAGATCGCAATCCTGACATGAAGCCATTTGCTAACTCTAGTCTTTATGGTGAGTTGAACTGGCATTTCACCGGGTTCTCGGCCGACTTGGACAGCAACAAAGTCTTCACCGCTGCCAAGGACCAAAAGAACCTGCGCATGCGCGAGGCAGTGGTGCGCGCGCTCGTGGATTCCGGCCAGACGAGGGTGTGGAACATCATGCTGGATTTGATAGTCCAGACCGGTCGTTTGCCCTCGGCGGCGAAGGATCTCAAGCAGTTCGTCAAGGAGGGGGAACATCGAGTGTGGGTGTTCTTGGCGATAGACCGTCTTACGGGCGAGGTGCTCGACAAGATCGTCGAGGACGTCGCGGAGTAAGCGCTTTTGCTTAACGGTGGAAGTGTGTTCCGTGGCGGGTTTGCTGAGCGGCGTGGGTTTGTGTTGTCACTGGACGTGAAATGTTTACATCTGAGTGTGATGAAACGTTTGCTGAGCGCCCTTTTTGTTCTTTTGGCCGTGCCGTGTGCGAGTTTCGCCGTGGCAAGCGCCAAACCCAATGTGTTGTTCATTCTGTGCGATGATATTCGCTGGAATGCGCTGAGTTGCGCGGGGCATCCGACGCTCAAGACTCCCAACATCGATCGTCTCGCCGCGGAAGGCGTGCGGTTCGAGAATATGTTTTGCACGACTTCCCTCTGTTCGCCCAGTCGTGCGTCCATTCTGACGGGGCTCTACGCTCATTCCCACGGGGTGCGCGACAACTTTACGGAGTTGCCGTTAAAGAATGCGCACTGGGCCCAACGTCTGCAGGAATCCGGTTACGAAACCGCCTACATGGGAAAATGGCACATGGGCGAGGACAACGATCTCCCGCGCGCAGGCTTTGACTTTTTCGCGACCCATCGCGGTCAGGGCAAGTACTTCGATACCGAATGGAACGTGAACGGGCACGGGAGCAAAGTTATTCCCGGTTATTACACGACGATTGTCACGGACATGGCGCTGGACTGGTTGGCGCGGGACCATTCCGGCAAGCCTTGGGCGTTGTGCATCGGGCACAAGGCGCCGCACAGCTTTTATACGCCGGAAGAAAAGTATGCGCACACGTTTGATAAAGTCGCCGTGCCGTATCCTGACACCGCTTTTTCGCTAAAGGACAAACCCGCGTGGATGACGGAGCGCTTGTACACTTGGCATGGAATTTACGGGCCGCTTTTTGAATGGCGCAAGAAGTTCCCTGATGATCGGCCTGAAGCGGTGAAGGACTTTGAAAACATGGTGCACGGCTATTGGGGCACCATCTTGAGTGTGGACGACAGCGTGGGACGTTTGTTCAAGCAGTTGGAGCAGAGCAAGCAATTGGACAACACGATCATTGTGTTTATGGGAGACAACGGGCTCTTGGAAGGCGAACACGGCATGGTGGACAAGCGCACGGCGCATGAGGCGAGTTTGCGTATTCCGCTGTTGGTTCGTTATCCGGGTTTGGGCAAGGCGAAGGTGATTCCGCAACAGGCGCTCACCGTGGATGTGGCACCCAGCTTGCTGGAATTGTGCGGGGCAAAGCCGCTGGAGAACATTCAGGGCAAGTCGTGGGTGAAGCTCGTAAAAGAGGGTGATGCAAAGTGGCGGACTTCTTGGTTTTACGAGTACAATTACGAGAAGCAGTTCCCCTACACGCCCAACGTACGCGCCATTCGCCGTGATGATTGGAAATACATTCATTATCCGCACGGCGACGGCGCTCCGGATCGGCACATGGCGGAGTTGTACGACTTAAAAAACGATCCTCAGGAGCGTCACAATTTGATTGCGGAGACCTCGCGTTTACCCCTGATCGAGACGCTCAAAACGGAACTCATCCAACGGATGAAGGAGTCCGGATTGCCGCCCGAATCGGATGCGATGCCGGTGGATCAAGGGATCGGCAAGGCGCTGCCGGATGCGAAGATCCGTTAAAATTAAACGCGGTTAACGCGGCGGGTGTTCGCCCGAACTGGGGCGTGGGAGGAATTGAAAAGATGCGAGGTGTGGAAGTTAACACCACAGATAACGTTCGTCGTATGGGATGTCATGTTTCATCAAAAACTCACGGTATTCTTCCTTACCCCCCTTCGCTCAGGCGCTTCTTTGGCGCGGCAAATAGCAGCCCATGAGCCTCTTCAAGAATCTCCCCCACCCTGTCCGCAAAACGGTAGTCGTCCAAAAGCTGGCGAATCGCCGCCGCATCTGCACTAGCCGCGTTCAGCCCTGGAAACCAGTGACCCGCGTTCCCGAGCAAATTATACCGCATCTTCCCCCATTCCACCAAGTCGAGGGACTTCGCGTAAGTCCAGAGGCGCAGGATCTCCTGAAGATTCACTTCTCCAGGCACATCCACGTACGAGGGCAGCCCCTCCGACCATGAAGCACACCAATCCGCACCGAGTGTGCGATTCATTTCCTCACGCAACCGCGCGGTGATGGGAGCGGTGATTTCAGCAGCGCGATCGTAAAACTCAAGAGACTCGATGTGCGCGTCGAAATCCTCAGGTCGCGCGGCTCCCAGAGACAACGTGTGAACTTCGGGACGCGCCAGGCAAAAGAGATTGTTGAAGGCGATGGGAGAAAGCGGCGCGCAAAGCTTCGTCAACTTTTCGGGCGGAGCATAAAGCATCCCGCCCTTGTCGGTGGGGCTAATGATAAAGACGCCCATATCGAGAGCCGTCGCGGCCTCCACGGAGGACCAGTTCAATTCATTCACAAAGTACCAGTGAATGTTCACGTAATCAAAGCCGCCCGTGTGAATTGCTTTTAGAATAAGGTCATTTGTGGCGTGGGTGCTAAAGCCGACGTGGCGGCAAAGCCCCTCGGCTTGCAACTGGCGGGCCATCTCCAAACAGCCGCCCTTGCGAATCGACCAATCCAAGGTTTCCCCCTCGTTAATCCCATGAATCGAAAGTAAATCGACGTATTGCAACTGGAGATTTTTCAGGGACTGCTCAAAGGTGCGCCGAAACTCTGCCGGATCCGCAACAGGCGCCACCTTGGTTTGGATAATCATTTTGTCCCGAGGCAATTTGGGAAGAATCCAGCCCAACTGCATTTCGCTAGAACCATAACCACGCGCCGTCTCGATGTGATTGATTCCCAACTCTAGTGAACGCAGCACCGTCGCCTCCAAATTGCGCTGCACACTCTCCTCAATCTTCTCCGCTGGAAGATCATCCCAACTCTGCTGAAACCGCATTCCACCACACGAGAACACTGGGATCTGCAACTCAGTTTTGCCAAAGCGCCGGTATTTCATGGAGCGGGATTGTGCCGAATAAACCACCCGTGGCAACGCTCTTTCCCTTTGCCACAGCGCTGGCATGCTGCTGCCATGTTGCCAGCCCAAACCCAAGAACGACTCGCCGAGGCCCTGCTGCGCATCGAGGATCCCATCGAGCGCCTCGCCTACACTCAGGACCGCGCCAGACGCCGTCCCGCTCTCGCCCCGGAATTTTGCACAGAAGCCTTTCGTATTCAGGGCTGCGCCACCAAGTTGTGGCTGCACCCGCAACTCGATGCGGGCACTTGCCGCTTCGACGTGGACTCCGAATCCGCCGTGGTGCGAGGTTTGGCGGCTCTCATTGCGGAAGTCTACTCGGGCGTTGTGCCGAAAGAAGCAGCCGCTTTTGATTGCACGATTTTGAGCGCGGCAAAGTTGGAGCGCTACATCACCCCGACGCGCCTCCAAGGACTGGCGCTTTTACAAAAGGCGATCCGCAACTTCGCTGTGGAACAGTTTTCAAAGGAAAATTAATGCAGCTTACCGACGCCCACTGTCATTTACAGGACGCACGGTTTGGCTCGCAGCTTAACGACGTTTTGGCTCGGTGCAGCGAACTCGGCCTGACGCGCTGGATGGTCAACGCCACACGCGAATCGGATTGGGAAAGCGTCGCGGCTTTGGCCCGGACGCATCCCGGATTACGCTGCTCCTTTGGGTTGCATCCGTGGTGGCAGGCGCAGCGCAGCGCGAACTGGCTGGCAGATTTGGAGGGATTCCTGACGCGCTACCCGGAGGCTGGAATCGGAGAAACCGGTTTGGATCGCTGGATGGAAGGGTTTGATATGGAGGATCAAACGGCAGTCCTGCTCGAGCACTTGAAATTGGGTCGGCAACTGAATCGGGCGATCACTTTGCACTGTTTGCGCGCCTGGCCGGAGCTCGCCGCTTGCGTAAAACGCTGCCCTCCCTCGGAGCGCGGCTTCCTGCTACACAGCTTTAACGGACCGCCAACAATGCTGTCGCAATGGGTAGATTTGGGCGCGTACTTCTCCTTCTCGCCAGCCTTTTTACACCCCAAAAAAGCGGCGCTTAGAGAATTATTTACGCACATTCCTGCAGAAAGACTGTTGGTGGAAAGCGACGCCCCGGACATGGCGCCGCCGCGCGAGCTCGCCATCGCCCTGCTGGAACAAACCGAAGAGCGACTGCTCAACCATCCCGGAAACGTGGTGCTGTGCCTCAACGCTCTGGCAGCGGACCGCGGGCTTGCTCCGGAAACTCTCGCGCTGCAATTAGAGCAGAATTACGAGCGGCTCTTTGGAAATTAGACAGTGCGCCGGTGAGAATTAGACGACCCGCTCCGAAACCATAGACGCACCTTTTCGAGGTTTTGTGCGCTCCGAACGCAATTGACCGCAACCGGCCGCCACGTCGATGCCCCGAAATTGGCGGATGGTACACGGAATGCCGGCGTCCTGGATGCGCTTTTGGAAAGCAGCTGCGGCGACGTCCTCGGTGGTCACGCCGCTAAAACCAGCCGTGGCGTTGAGCCGGATCAGATTCACGTGTGCGTTCAAGCCGCGCAGCAATTCGCTCAGGCGCTGGGCTTGCTCAGGAGTGTCATTACGCCCGGCGATGAGGGTCCACCCAAAAAAGATTTTCGCTCCGGAGCGCTCCATGTAATAGCGGCAGGCAGCGATGAGTTCGGAAAGTGGCCAGCGCTGGTTGACAGGCAGCAGGGCGGAGCGTTCCTCGTCGGTAGCGGCGTGGAGACTAATGGCGAGGGAGTACGGCTGGCGTTCATCGGTAAACCGGACGATGCCCGGCACCACGCCGACGGTGCTCACGGAAATGCGCGAAGGGCCTAGCGCCATGCCGGGGGCGCGGCAGGCAGTCGCGAGGGCTTGCATGACGGCGTCGTAATTGTGAAGCGGCTCGCCCATTCCCATAAGAACGACGTTGCGCAAAGCATCGCCGCTTTCACGCAGTAAACGTTGCACGGCAATGAGTTGTGCGACAATCTCACCAGGCGTAAGGTGGCGCACAAACCCCATCTGGCCCGTGGCGCAAAACACACAACCCATCGCACAACCGGCTTGGGTGCTCAGGCAGGCCGTGAACCTGCCGGGATACCCCATGAGAACGGTCTCCACTTCCTGAGCGTCGTGGAGACGCAGGAGAAGTTTGCGGGTGAGGCCGTCGCTGCTCGAAATACAGGTGGTAATATCCGCCTTTGTTAGCGTGTACGGAGCTTCCCAACGCTTTTGGAGCCAGCGGCGGAGCGGCCCGAGAAAATCGGCGCGTAGATTTGGCGCGGGGTCCAGTTCGCGGTAAAGGGCCCGCCAGAGCGTCGTGGCATGGGCCGGGCGCAAACCATCTCCCACCAAAGTGCCAAGCAATTGGTCGAAAGTGAGGTCGTAGAGCGAAACTAGCGGCGACGGGTGAAAAGACATGAAACGAAGGCTGAGAGCCGCAGACGGCCCAGCCTAAAATGAAAAAGTAACCCAAAAGCGCACGCAGGCGCAAGCCGACGGGCAAGATCGCTGATGAGCGCCCGCCAAGCTAATAGGGGCTTGGACCTCTCACCGGAGCCTTTCAAGTACCCCTTCCGAGGTAACCGAATAAATATCCAGCTTATCGGGCGTGGCCACGGAACTTTGGATTTCTGGGGGAATCTCATCCGCTCTGGCTCGCGCAGAAGGGAAAAAACGAGACCGAGAACAGCCCAAATTAGAAGCCGCCAAGTATTTATAAATAAAGCACATAGCATGAAATTTAATTTCTAGCAATCTGCCGTGCTCTAGCCGATCAAGCGACACAATTTAATAGGGAGTAACATCCCAGCAGCACTTAGAGTGCGCGCTTTACCTATGCGATGAAAAGCTACAGCGAAGAATTGCCTTCTGTGACGATTCTGTTACACACTTTGTAAGTGGTTGGTTCTATGCGGGTAGTAATGCAGGTCGGAACCCAAATTCCAGCCCCTTACCATATCTTTTTTTGACCAGTAAAAAAGGGCGCCTCCAGCGCAGTTGACCGTCATTGTCTCCTCAAAATGCCCTCACCGAGCCCAAAACAAATCAAAATGCAAATAACTCTAATAAAGACAGAACTCAATTGTCTATAACACAAAAAACGAACGAAATCAAAAACGGGTTGTCCAATAAAGAAATTCATCGGCTGCAGACCCTCCCCACGGACATATAGATGATTACTCACCTGCCCATGAGTGCAAAATGAAGAGGCATAATAATCTAACAAATTTACTTGCGAGACCTTTGTATTCTGCTCCCATATCTATTAACACTACTTATCCAATGCACAGATTCCGGACCGTATTATCTAAGTTCATTCGCGAAAACAACTGGACACAGCAACAACTCGCCAGCCGGCTCGACGCAGATCAGGCAACCGTCTCTAGATGGTTGAGTGGTCGTGTAGAGATGGGGGCTAGCAGTCTTCAAAGGTTGCTCGCTGAAATCCCACTGGAACACCGCAGCCTCATGCTGGAAGCGTATCTTCGCGACTGCGTACCTGAAGGCTTCGAAGACCTCGTCCAAATCACCCCAGCGAATCCCTCCACCTTGGCGGAGTACGGTGATTCACACAAGGCAGACGAGCCTAAGTTCCCTGAGCCTCTGGAGCCAGAGCTCAGGAAGCGTCTCGTTTATTTCGCGCACATGGTAACCCGCTCCCCTGATGTGCGTAAATTGCTCGATGTGGTGTACCGCCTCGCATCCAAGAAAAAGGCGTAAAACCTTTCTTCAAAACCTCCTCTAAACTGCAACCCCAAACATCTACGCAAGCAGTTGCATTTGCGTAGGTACAAGATATTTACAGTTTTAATATCTGCTTCTTGACTGGTTAATTCCAGAATCAATATCCCGAAAAGAGCCAAGCTGACATCTCAGCTTGGCTCTTTTTTTATTTGCCCCACGCCTCCCACTTCTTGCCCTCCTTTCTCATGAGCTCCGCCTCCTAAAGAGGCACTCAGGAAAATCCCCAAGGGATATCATAAGGCACACTCGCCCTTTAGCGGTAGACCGATTTTCACGGACTCAGGGGTGTACAGTTCACCCCATGGAAACCGATCTCCGGGTTGCGAGATCGGCAACTGGTTTGCCTTATGAAAGTCTTCGCAGAATCGCGCACTTTTCGCGCTCTCCTTGTCGTTGGTTTTAGCTTTCTGTTTCTCGTCTCTCAGACACGAGCACAACAGAACACTACTCCGACTTTACCCAATATCAGCGTTGCTAGTGGTACGTATACCACTCAGCAGCAGGTGTATATCAACCCACAGGATACCGGTGTAACTTTGCGTTACACACTCAATTCAACCACCCCAACCGCCACAGATCTCCCCGTCCCCACAGCTGCGCCGATCCTCATCACCCAGTCCGGCACGCTGAAAGTAGCCGGCTTTTACGGCACTTCCAGCGGTGCTGTCGCCACGGCGGTGTTCAACATCACCGGCCAAGCGAGCGCAGGAGCGCACAGTAGCGTCGTCCTAAAAAGTGATGGCAGCCTCTGGACTGCGGGTGACAATTCCACCGGGCAGCTGGGCAACGGGAACTTTGTTGCAACGAGCTCACCCGTGCAGGTACAAAACCTCTCTGGATTTACCTCCGTAGCAAGCGGTTACTACCACGTATTAGCGCTCAAAGGAGATGGCACCGTATGGGCGTGGGGCCTCAACGCGGACGGTGAACTGGGAAACGGAACCGCGCTGAATGTTTCAAGCCTGCCGGTACAAGTCACCAGTTTGAGCGGCGTGGTCGCGATTGCGGCTGGGGCCTATCACAGCATTGCGCTCAAAAGTGACGGAACAGTTTGGGCCTGGGGCCTCAACGTGAGTGGCGCACTCGGAACGGGGAACACATTTTCAAGCAATATTCCATTGCAGGTCAGCGGGTTGACCGGAATCAAGGCCATCTCCGCCGGTTATCTGCACAGTCTCGCACTCAAAACGGACGGGAGCGTCTGGGCTTTCGGCAACAACGCAGATGGCGAGCTTGCGCTTGGAAATTTCAATAATTCGCTAAGCCCACAGCAGGCTACGAGCCTCGGAAATATCGCAGCCCTCGCTGCGGGACGCTTTCACAGCGTTTTTGTGAAAAGTGACGGCAGCGTGTGGGCCTGCGGTTACAATGGACAAGGCCAATTGGGTAACAATTCCACCGCGAGCAGCCCCCTTCCAGTGCCGGTAAATGGCCTCACAGGAATAACATCGGTAAGCGCTGGCTTCTTCTTTAGCACCGCACTCAAAGCAAACGGCACGGTTTGGGCCTGGGGCGAGAACGCCTATCAGGAACTCGGCAACCTCTCGCTCAACAGCAGCACTGTGCCCGTACAAGTCGCCAATGTGAGCAGCGCGCTCCTCATCTCCAGCCAAGGTTATCACAGCATGGCCGTCCTCACCAACGGCTCGGTGCTGAGTTGGGGCGCGAACTTCAGCGGCGATTTCGGCACTGGCACGGCAGCCACTCAGACCTCGCCGGTTGCGATTCCGAGCTTGAGCAACATTAAATCCGTCTCTGGTGGCGGCTTTTTCTCACTCCTCGTCAAAAGCGACGGGACGGTGTGGAGCTGGGGCAACAATCCGGACGGCGAACTTGGAAACGGCACGACGAGTAGCACGAATGTTCCGACGCAGCTCGCCACGTTGTCGACGGTCGCGCAAGTTGCCGCCGGCGGTTTTCACGGCGTAGCGCTCAAGACGAACGGGACCGTGTGGACTTGGGGCTACAACGGGTACTGCGAACTAGGTAACGGCACACAGATCAGCAGCCTTTCACCTGTGCAAGTTTCTAACCTAACTGGTGTTACGGCTGTCGCTGCCGGGCAGGTGCACACGCTAGCGCTCAAGGGCGACGGCACCGTCTGGGCTTGGGGTTACAACGGGGACGGCGAGTTGGGCAACGGT
>Ga0114967_10000379_pt1 | contig 37664 bp, 34 predicted proteins | sample M_130628_MF_Meta_FD_92639 | JGI IMG/M metagenome (GOLD analysis project Ga0114967, IMG submission 92639) | Freshwater microbial communities from Lake Montjoie, Canada to study carbon cycling - M_130628_MF_MetaG | ecosystem: Environmental > Aquatic > Freshwater > Lake | place: Lake Montjoie...
CAGAAGTTAAAGTAGTCAAATCAAATTCTGCTATACCATCCTGATTAGCGTCACAAATCGTATACGGCGCAGTTGGAGGTATCGGAGTTGGTAATGGATTCACTCGGATATCCATCGTAGAAACCGAACGACAGCCAGTAATATGGTTAGTAATCGTAATTCCTAACGTCTGTACATAAGCATTACCGTTAACATACTGTAAATTTGGATACAATGCATTAATAGACGTATTAGGCAATCCAGCTTGGGCAGCAGCTAAGCTAGGATAAAACAACACATCCATACCCGTTTGATTCAACAAGATGCCATTCACTTGGGAAGCCAAGTCAAAAGTCTCATACCCTACCGCACCGGTATAATCACAAAGTGAATATTGTGGATAATTCGGCTGCGTAGCCAATGGTAATGGGTCAACAATTAAGATCAGCGGTACGATATCGTAACAGTTGGTCGCCGTAAATTCTACTCTAACATAGATCGTTTGCGGATTAGAAGTATTCAAATAGCCCGTAACATTAGTAATTTGTCCTACGTTAGTACCATTCTGAGCAGCGGTATTGTCGGTGTAGAAGGTCACTTGCGTGCCCACAGGGTTTATCGAACCTAGTATTTCTGGAATCTTAGTCGTCAAGTCAAAAGGCTCTTGCCCTGCAGCGCCTGTGTAATCACACAAATGGTAATCCGTTGGCGTGGTAGCCTCTGGAGTTGGGTCAACAATCAATTGCAACTGTACATAATTCGCACAACCTGTCAAGGTATAATAGACACTAACATAAATGGTTTGTGTCCACGGATCAATATTGTTATACGGACTTACCAAAGAAGGATTAGCTCTAATAATAGCATCGGTCTGGGTCTCATAGAATCCAATCGTTACCAAAGGATCTACTGTTCCTCCCTGAATTTGGGATTTTACCGAATCTAAATCAAATACACCAAAACCATCATTGTTAGGATCACAATAATGTAAAGGTAGTGGTGTCAAGGCTAATGGTCCTTGGGTTACTTGTAGTAATTGAGTAGTGGTACTATAACAACCTGTATCATCATTCTCTACTCGAATATAAACCACCTCATTATGGGTTCCCGTATACGTAGCTGGAGTAGCAATCGGATTAGTAGCATTCTGCGCATCAACCAAACTAGTGTAATAGGTCACATTCAATCCCGTCAAAGCACCAGTCACCGCATCATGATTTACTGTCAAATCAAAAATAGCTTGCGTAGATACACCGTTGCTACATTGTACTATGGTAGGCGGTACATAAACCACTGGTAATGGGTTTACAACCAAGTTAAACGAACTTACGGAGTTACAACCCGTCAAGTTATCTTTAATGTTCAACCAAATCGTTTGCGAACCTGAGGTATATAAATTAGGTAAGGCTGCCGCTGCATTTTGTGCGAGAGCATCAGCTTGGGTTAGATAATAGGTAATCGTAACATTAGCTTGTCCATTCGCAATCTCGATATCTTTAGAATGCAAGGTAAACTGCTCCACTAAATCTCCTGTGTTAGTGTAATCACATAACGCATAATCAGTAATCACTGGATTAGCATACGGCGTCGGATTAACCACTAACTGTAAAGTTGTAGTACTATAACACGCTGGTGTTGCAGGATTGTATACGCGAACATAAATTGTTTCATTCCAAGGTGTACTGCTGCAATACGGACTGGTCAATACCGAAGTAGAACCCGTTTGAGCATCAGTTAACGTACCATAGTACGCCACTACATTTGGTGCCGATGTAATCTCTATATCTTTAGTCGTCAAATCAAACAAACAAGACTTACCGTCATTGTTGTCATCACAAACGACATAAGGAGTCGGTGTAGTAATAATAGGATTAGCATTTACCGTTACCGTGGCAGTGCCTCCCTGAAGTTGCGAACAAGCAGTTGAGCTACTATCGGTAACACTTACTAAAGTATAGGTATAACTGCCCACTGGAGAAGAAGGCACACTTATCGTAGCACTGTTACCCGAAGTAGTGGTTATCGTTTGAGTGGCATTAGTGGCATCCAAATACGTAAAGGTATAAGGTGCTGTTCCATTCGCTCCCGTAATCGTTAGCGTCGAGTTAGGTGCATTCAAACAAACAGCTGTAGTACCGGTTAATACCGCAGTCGGTAACGGATTCACTGTAATAGTAACCGAACCCGTTTGGTTTTGCGAACAGGCAGGCGTACCAGAACTTTGAACACTTACTAAGGCATAGGTATAACTGCCAGCTACTGCCGTCGAAACCGGAAGGGTTACAGTGCTGGAAGCTGCAGTCGTAGAAATCGTTTGAGAAACGCCATTGGCATCGGTATATGTAAAGGTATAAGGAGCCGTTCCTCCTGCGCCCGTAAAAGTAATGAGCGGTGAAGCGGCATTTACACAAACCGCTGTGGTCCCGCCAATCGTTGCCGTCGGTAATGGAATAACCGTGACTACAGCCGAACCTGTAAGCGTTTGCGAACAAGTGGTAACAGGATCAACTACGCTAACCAATGCATAAGTCGACCCCAAAGTCAAGGCAGAGGTGGTTAAACAAGCATTCCCTGTGGCATCTAAGGTAATGGTCTGGTTGACTCCGGCATCCACAGTATAAGTTACCACAGCTAAAGGTGTCCCTGTAAAACAAATTTGTGCAGTAGCCCCAGAACAAATACTTATCGTACCACTGATGGTTGCCGTTGGTAGCGGCTTAACATGTAAAGTAAACGTTTCGGTACTGTATACGGTAGCATCATTGTTATCGGTCAATTTCAGCACAATCACTTCCCCCTCGGTACCATTGTATGGGTTGATGGGAGCAATAGCATTGCCAGCAATAGCATCAGCTAAGGTATGATGGTAGGTAATCGTGTAATCTAGCGGACTGTAAGCTCCTAAAGCAATAGCCGTTTGAGGTATAAAATTAAAGACCCCAACCCCAGTACCATAACTGGATTCACAAACAGTTAAATCGGGTACTGGATCGGGTTGTACACCGCAATTAATGACTAAATTAAAAGGTTTTACAACTCTACAGTTATAACTATTTAAGTAAATAGAGGCATAAACAACATAGGTCCCTTGCGTATTACCCGGTATATAAGCAGCAGGATTCGCAATAGGGTTAGCACCATTATTTTCGGCATCCGCTAAATTATCGTGATACGTAATTTCATACTCCGTCGGATCTAAAGCTCCTAAAATAATAGCATCATTTACGGTTATATCAAAACTATGCGGACATTGTGTAATATCAATAGGATCACCCGTTAAATCAGGATTTACATTTAGCGTAACAGTAGAAACCGCCGTTTGAGGAACGCCACAAACCTGGTAAGTAGCTTGAGAAGTATAAGTCGTTGTCGAAGTAGGGCAAACGGTAATATTTTCACCTACACCTATGGGAGTTCCAGTCGCTGTAGCACCTTGATACCAAGCAACGGTTACCGGAACACTTGGACCAGTTGGAGTAAAACGCCATGCTTCATCAAAAGCAGACCAAGCTCCAGTATTTCTTCCAGGAGGTGTATACCCTAACGTTCCCGTGGTATTTTGAATTCCAATCACTCCACTACCACTGTTCCATCCTGGACAAGGGACTCTTCGATGCACATATACTTCTACGATATTAGATACTTCATACAATACGATTTGAGAAGTTTGAAGACCTACACCAAGTCCACAAGAGAACTGGGCTACACTATCAAAGTTTACGATTAGTTTTCTACAAGGATAAGTACCTGATAACTTCCAATTCACACTCGTTACATCGGGAGCAGCAGGTAAAACATTCGGATTCAAATCTTGATAAACCCCATAAATAGCATTCAAGATAGGGAAACCTGCACCAGGAACTGTAGCCGTATAGGCCCAAGCACAGTTACCCGGCCAAGCGTTGTTATTAAAAGAGATGACACCATTAGTCCCTACTTGACAAGTGGTATAATTCTGGTTGAAGAAACAGAAATTAAAAGGTAATGTAATCGGACTTGACCAAATATCATCTACAGTTATATTTACTTGGTTATAAGAAGGATCATTAAAACTAGCTTGTGGACAATAAGGAATACTCATTACATCATAACTACTAGTAGAAGGCACATCAGAAAAATTAGCTTGTAATGTTCTACATTCTCCAGCCGTACATAAAGTTAAATCTAATGGTGGGGTGTCAGGAGCATTAACGGTTTGAACGGTAGCACAACCATTTGGAACTACAGTGATGGTAGTAGTTTCATTAGTCAATAATGATTCACACAGGGTGCTAAAACCTTTTACTTTTATGAGTTCATAGATCACCGTAATTTGCAAGATCGGAGTAGTAAAAATACCAACACCAGTAGGGCCTATATTGACCGTATAAGTGGCCGGTGGCACCGCATTATTTCGAATGGTAACCGTAGAGTTCGGAGTTCCATTCACCGTAATAGTGGTAACATTTCCGGGACATATGGTTTGATCCGGTCCCGTCGTAGCAAACAATTCTGAAGTAACCGTATCAAAACCTTGGCATCCACTGGCACTGGTACCAATAACGGTATACGTCACTGGAGACGGAATATTAATTGCATACACGACCGTTCTTGAGTCTCCTGTATAAGGGATCGTACACGCAGCATTCTCATATAAATTAGCAATCGGAGACCACACATAAGTGTTTAAAGGCGAATAGCCATATAAGGTTCCGTTAGGCGGAACTGAGTTATTGTTATCATTCGGTACCGAGGTATTGGCCGTACTGTTACTAAACGTAATACTGCTAAAATTAACACCATCAAGCGAATATCCAGCCGAAATACTATTAGAGTTTTGCACACCCATTGGACCATAATGATATTCTACAACATTAGTAGTTTCATATAACCACAACTGAAAAGTTGAATTTGCAGCACCGGCTAAATTCTTAGGAATAGTGACATTCCATTGCACTATAAAAATTCTATTAGGAGCCGTACCTGAAACTAAAACTTTTACACTTCCATTATTCCCCGTTGTCAAATCATCCCAATAAGGAAATAATTTGGGATCATTCAACGCACTAGCAATGGAATTGATAGGTTGGTTAGTAGCAGTAGCACCACCCAAAAGCAACCATCCATCGGGAGAAACTGAAAACTGTGTGTAGGTGGTTCCTTGGAACACAAAATTAAATCCTAAAGCATTTACGGCCGAAACAGTATCATCCGTAGCACTGTTAATTATCGTTGTAGCACCTGTCATAGGGTCTAACGTCGAGCCCGTACTATGGGTAAACGTCGAACCGTAAGCCGAAAGCGTCGTAATTCCAGTGGTACAGGCAAGCGCTGGATTGGCTTGCGCTGAAACTTGAACCGACTCAGTAACCGTAATGGTAGCGGAACCGGTTACCACTTTTGTACAAGAAGCAGGAGCAGCAGAAATCACATTAACTAAGGTATATACCGTATTGACGGAAACGCCTGAGTTTAAAATAGCGGTCCCTGTAGCATCCAAAACAATAGTTTGATTGGGTCCTCCGTTTACTTTGTAGGTTACCGTCGCATTGGGAGTACCTGTAAATGTAATATCAAAAGATTGTCCCTGACAAACACTTGCCGTTCCTGCGATAGAGGCAGTTGGCTGCGGATTGACAATTACATTTACCGGTTGAATATCAGTACAACCACCCGCTGTACTTTTAATGTAATATGTCCCACTTGCATTTACAGTATTGGGAGTGGCTAAAGCGACAGTGCCGGCCGGATCCGTCCAATAACTCAAAACACCTCCTCCAGTAGTACCAGCAGTAACTGCTGCCAAGGTCAAATTAACCGTAGCAGGAGCACAGACCGCTGCTGGATCATGAATCACCAATACAGGATGGTAAACCGTTACTACTACTGGTTTAATTTGAGAACAGTTGCCTATAGTTCCTTTGATATAATAAGTTCCTGTCGTTGTGATGGCGGTTGGATTGGCTAAGGCAGTGGTCCCTGCGGCATTAGTCCAATAGGTTAACGTTCCAGTAGTACCTGTCGTAACCGCTGGCACTGTAATATCCACCGTTCCTGGAAAACAAATGGAAGGCGGATTGGTCACAGTAAAAGAAGGGGACGGATTCACATTCACCAACACACTTTTAGTGATTGGCGAACACAAACTTATTGTCGAAGTAACCGTATAAGTGGTTGCAACCGTAGGCGTCACTATCGGATTGGCAATGGCAGGAGTCGTCAAGGTAGGGTCAGCAGGAGAAGCTGTCCAGGCATAAGCAGCCGTGCTTCCTGCAGCCGTTAAAGTAATAGAACTTCCTGAGCAAATGGTAGTATTGTTATTTCCTGAAGTAGAAATCGTAAGAACTGGCCCAACAACTACATTGCTTAAAGTTACAGTAGCAGGAGTGGGCAAAGCACTGTCGGTAACCGAGAGGGTATACACCCCTGGTTGCAAATTGGTAAATACACCCGTAGCATTTGTAGTATTGGTAGCGCCTGGACCCGTTAAGGTGTAACTAGCATAAGGAAGCGTACCTCCAAAGGCTGTTGCAGTAACCGAACCGTTATTCCCAACCGTACAAACGGCATTAGTAACATTGTAAGATAACGTCAAAGCATCGGTCAACACAAAATCATCTACGGCAAAATCATTACCCGTGGTGCTTGTAATCGTATTTTTCAAATCTAAAGTTACCGTTGTAGCAGTAGCCGTAAAAGAATAAATTACTTGTCTCCATCCCAAAGCGGGAAGCGACGCTTGCGTAGTGCCACTCAACAACACCGGAGCAGTAGCACCCGTTGGTGCCGAAGTAAATGTTATATTAGCCGAAGTAGCGGCAGTCGTTACTTGGGTGGAAATCGATTTAATCCAATAACTAAAATAATAGGTCGTTCCAATGGTTAAACCGGTTACCCCAGTCCCCGTACTTCCCGCCTTCCAAAAAGAAGAATTGGCCGTAGTAGTTCCATCAAAAATAAGCATATTACCATTTCCAGTAGTATGATCTCCATCAGATATAAAGATTGAAGTATTAACCAATTTTGGGTTGGTTGCAACGGTAAACTTACCTTGTGTAGTGGTACCGTAAGCCGCTGGAGCTAAATAGGCATACCCTGCTCCGTTGGTTAGAAAACCTACGCCGCTACCCCCTGTTTCAAAGTCTCCATTGGTCAATAAGTTCTGGGAAAAAACAGGGTTTATTAATAGCATGCTCACAAGAGCACACAAATAATAGATTTTTTTCATAGTCTTTTTGGTTTAATAGGGGGGAAATTTACATTATTTTAAGAAATAATTAAGCGTAAAACGCAATTATTTTCAAATATTAACACTTCAGGATGTAGTTTAATTATTATTATTTATCTTTGCTTTCTTATTAAAAATCCCCAATTAATTCTTATATTTTAATGATCAACAACGACGAATTTCACGACGAAATAGGGAATAACCACATAGCAACTAGCGCTCAAAATCCAATTCGCAAGGACGCTTTTGAACTCAGCGATGAAGAAAAAATCAATGCCATCAAGAAAGATGTTGAAAGCATTCTAAACACCTTAGGCATGGATTTATCCGATGACAGCATCAAAGGAACTCCAAACCGCGTAGCAAAAATGTTTGTCAAAGAGATTTTTGGTGGCCTAAATCCAACTAAAAAACCGAGTTCTTCGACCTTTCAAAATAATTATAAATACGGCGAAATGCTAGTAGAAAAGAACATCACCCTCTACTCAACTTGCGAACACCACTTATTACCAATCGTAGGCCGGGCCCACGTAGCCTATATTTCTAAGGGTACCGTAGTTGGCTTGTCCAAAATGAATCGAATTGTAGATTACTTCGCAAAACGCCCCCAAGTTCAAGAACGGTTAACGATGCAAATCGTGCAAGAATTACAAAAAGTTTTAGGAACTGATGACGTGGCTTGCGTGATTGATGCCAAACACCTATGCGTAAATTCAAGAGGAATACGCGACATCGAAAGCAGCACCGTAACTTCGGAATTTGGAGGTAAATTCAAGGAGGATCAAACACGAAGAGAATTCCTAGATTATATAAAACTAGATACTAATTTTTAAGGGTATCTTCCTAATATTCATTTGAATAAGTACTAATTAGCACCAAATAAAATGCAACGGTATAAAAATCATTCGCTCAAAATATACAACTCCCTTTCAGGAGAAAAAGAAGTATTCAAACCCGTACACGAGGGCAACGTTGGAATGTATGTATGTGGTCCAACGGTGTACAGCAATGTACACCTCGGAAACGTGCGTACCTTCATGTCTTTCGACATGATTTTCAGATACTTATTGCACCTAGGCTATAAAGTGCGCTACGTGCGCAACATCACCGATGTTGGCCACATTGTAGACGATGTCGATGATGGTGAAGATAAAATTGCCAAAAAAGCTAGAGTAGAACAGCTGGAACCGATGGAAATCGTACAACGATACACCGTGGATTTTCATGAGGTCTTACAACAATTCAACTTTTTGCCGCCTAGCATCGAGCCCACCGCTACCGGACACATAATTGAACAAATCGAAATCGTAAAACAAATTATCGAAAAAGGTTTCGGGTATGAAAAGAATGGTTCCGTCTATTATGATGTGGTGAAGTTCAATGAAAACAACCATTATGGCAAACTAAGCGGTAGAAATATTGACGAAATGCTTGCCAATACCCGAGATACTGACGGTCAAAGCGATAAAAAAAATCCCCAAGATTTTGCGCTTTGGAAAAGAGCCGAACCAGAACACATCATGCGCTGGCCTTCTCCATGGGGCGCCGGTTTTCCTGGTTGGCACCTAGAATGTACCGCAATGAGCACAAAATACCTTGGCGAAAACTTCGATATCCATGGAGGCGGAATGGACCTAAAGTTCCCACACCATGAATGCGAAATCGCGCAAAACGAAGCTTGTACGGGACACAGTCCGGTGAACTATTGGATGCACGCCAACATGTTGACGCTCAATGGTAAAAAAATGTCTAAATCGACGGGCAACAACATACTTCCGAGCGAAATTTACAACGGAGGTAGTCCCTTTTTAAGCAAGCCATTTTCCGCCAACGTGGCGCGATTCTTCATGATGCAAGCGCATTATCGAAGCATCCTCGACTTCACTAACGACGGTATAGTGGCAGCCGAAAAAGGATTTAATCGTTTGATGGAAGGTTTAGAATTAATCAAGGAGTTAAAACCAAATAGCACCTCTTCAATTGATATTCCAACCTGGATTTCAAATTGTTACGAGGCCATGAACGACGATTTCAATACGCCTATTTTAATAGCCAACTTATTCGAAGGGATCAAATATGTAAACTTAGTCAACGACGGCAAAGAAACCTTGACCGCCGGAGACATCCAAAGCCTTACCGAAACCTTACAGGCATTCACTTTTGAAGTAATCGGAATCAAAGACGGGAAAACAGCCGACAACCACTCGGATAAATTAGAAGGGGTAGTCCAAATGCTTATTCAAATGCGTTTAGAAGCCCGTGCCAATAAAAACTTTGCGCTATCGGACCAAATTAGAGACCAATTACTAGCACTTGGAATCCAACTGAAAGACGGAAAAGAAGGTACTACTTTTACGATCTAGATTAATAAAAAACGGAATGTTGCTAAAGAAAATAGCCATAGCGCCCTTCCTGTTCTTGATACGATGCTACCAGGTCGGTATTTCACCCTTTAAGCCCGCCACTTGTCGGTACGAACCTTCCTGTTCCTACTATTTTGCAGAGGCCTTAAAGATTCACGGTATGATCATAGGGAGTTACCTCGGATTCAAACGTATACTGAGCTGCCACCCCTGGGGAAAAAGCGGTTACGATCCTGTTCCGCCCAAAAAAGAACATCACAAATAAAACCAAAAGCATTTCTATTTTTACGTTTAATATTTATAAATTTGGAAGGTAAAAAAACCCTATACTCATGATTTGGAATCCGTCAGAAGGAATTGAAATTGGATCTTTTACCATTCGATTTTACAGCTTAATGTTTGTAATCGCTTTTGGATTAGGTTGGTACATCACAAAAAAAATCTACGAACGAGAACAAATTGCTCTTGAAAAACTAGACACCCTTTTCATCTGGACCGTCATTGCAACCTTATTAGGCGCGCGCTTGGGACATGTGTTTTTCTACGATTGGGAATATTTCAGAAACCACCCTTCCGAAATACTATTGCCTTTTAAATTTGAAAACGGATTCGAATTTACGGGTTTTAGAGGCCTAGCCAGCCACGGAGCTGCCATTGCCATCATCATCACGATGTACTTCTACGCCAAAAAAATTGTACACAAACCAATCCTTTGGGTGCTTGACCGTGTGGTCATTCCAGTGGCCTGTGGCGCAATTTTTGTCAGAATTGGAAATTTCTTCAACTCCGAAATCGTCGGTAAAGAAACCCAATCTTCGCTAGGTATCAAATTCATACGCGATTACTATTCGCCCAATCAAGTAGTGAACGATACCAAAATAAATAACGTCAAAGATGCCTATAATGCACTGGTAACTAACCCACAATTTGCTTCGTTACTAGACAAAGTACCCGCAAAACATCCTGCACAATTATACGAAGCCTTCTTATATGTCTTCGTGTTTTTACTCCTCTTTTTCTTATACTGGAAAACTAAAACGGCCGAAAAACAAGGGCTCCTTTTTGGGTATTTCTTAGTACTGCTGTGGTCCGTTCGCTTCGGAGTGGAATACGTCAAAGAAAGTCAGGGTGGGATTGAAAAAGATTTCGGACTCCTATCCACCGGCCAGTGGCTAAGCATACCTTTTATCCTAGTCGGAATCTACTATATTTTCGTGGCCGAAAAACCAATAGAAGATGATATCTAACAATAAAAAAGCCCCGATAATCGGGGCTTTTTTGTTAATTCTCTTCATTAACTTCCGTATGAGACTTCGCATAGTTGCGCCACTTTTCAATACACTCCTGCATGTCTTGTGGCAGTGCCGTATCAAAACGCATAAATTCATGGGTAGTAGGATGCTCAAAACCTAAAGTCTTAGCATGCAATGCTTGCCTTGGTAAAGTCTTAAAACAATTATCGATAAACTGTTTGTATTTGGTAAACGTAGTTCCCTTTAATATAATATCACCACCGTAGCGAGCATCATTAAACAACGTATGACCAATATATTTCAAATGCACTCTAATCTGATGGGTTCGTCCGGTTTCTAACTTGCAAGAAACCAAGGTTACATAGCCAAATCGCTCCAATACTTTATAATGGGTAACCGCATGCTTGCCCACATCCCCTTCGGGAAAAACAGCCATTTGCATCCGATCCTTTACGTGGCGGGCAATATTACCCTCAATAGTACCTTCTTCTTCTTTGACATTACCCCAAACCAATGCAATGTATTCACGCTCCGAAGTTTTGTCTTCAAATTGCTTAGCCAAATGGGTCATAGCCGCCTCGGTTTTAGCCACCACCAAAAGTCCGGTAGTATCCTTATCGATGCGATGCACCAAACCCGGTCGCTCGCTGGAATTCATGGGTAAGTGGTCAAAATGAAAGGCTAAAGCATTAACCAAAGTGCCGGTATAATTACCATGTCCTGGATGAACAACAAAGCCCGCTGGCTTGTTGATAACCAACAAAGCATCATCTTCATAGACGATATCCAAAGGAATGTCCTCCGGGATGATATGATTCTCAAAAGGTGGATGCGTCAACATCACCCGAACCACATCAAAGGGCTTTACCCGATAATTAGATTTAACAGGTACATCATTAACCCATATGTGACCATCCTCAGCAGCCTTTTGAATCTTGTTCCGAGTCGCATTCTCAATAAGTTGCATCAAGAATTTATCCACGCGCAACAGCGATTGTCCCTTGGGCGAAACAAAACGATGGTGTTCAAATAATTCGTCTTCTAAATCGGGGAGTTCAGTATTTTGGCTCATTAATTCACAGGTGCAATAGTGGTGTCAACAGCAGTAGAATCAGCAGGAGCATCGTCATACACTACCTTACCGTCTCCTAAGACCAAGTCGATTTTAGAAGATTTCAACACTTTATCGCCCGCCTTTAATTTCTTTCCATTCAAGCGCATTTCCAATACCATGTCTTTTCCTAAATAAGGACGATAGGTTATGGTTCCCTCGAGTAAACCAACAGCCTCCAGCGTAGGAACGGCTTGTCGATAGGTTTTCTCAACCAAATCGGGCAAGGCTACCATAGTAAACTTCTCTGCGTTTATTTTGATGTAAATCTTTCTACCTTCTTTTACCTTGGCCCCCGCTTTTGGTTCTTGCTCAACAATCGTCAACTTCGGATACTCCGGTCTAAAATCTACGGTATCCAAAATAATATAATTCAAATCGGCTGCATCCAACTTCTCTTCCGCTTGCTCCACACTTAATTTACGCAAATCCGGTACGGTAATTTCCTCACCATGATGTGTGGTATAAGTAATCCAATGAAAAAACAAATAAGAAATCACCGCTATTATCGCGATAGCCGCCAATATTTGGGCGAAGAAAACCCTGCTGCTAAGATACTTTCGTAAACTCATAAAGAAATTTAATTTGAGCAAAGATATAAAAAACATAAAGGTATTCGGTTTGAAAAAAAATGATAATTTTGTTAGCACTAAAATAGAACGCAATGAACGTAGCAGTAGTAATGGGTGGATATTCGGATGAATCCGTAATATCATTACGCAGTGGCCAACTAATCCTAAATCACCTGGACAAAACAAGATACCAACCTTTTGAAGTACACATCCTGAAAGACGATTGGTATTGCCTGCTGGATGCTGTAAAATACCCCATCAACAAAGCCGATTTTAGTTTTTCAAAAGAGGGTCAAATAATCCAATTCGATGTAGCCGTCAATACCGTGCACGGTACGCCCGGCGAGGATGGCCATTTACAAGCGTATTGGGAGTTGATTAATCTGCCGTATACAGGGTGCAATTACTACCAATCAAGCCTAACGTTCAACAAAAGAGATACCTTATCTGTTTTGTCTAAATTCAATATTCCGAAAGCCAACTCAATTTACATATCCAAAGGGGATAAAATAGATGGTGACCTAATTGCAGCCGAATTAGGCCTCCCCTTCTTTGTAAAACCAAACCAATCCGGCAGCAGCTTAGGAGTGTCCATGGTAAGTACCTTAGATGATTTCCCAAAAGCCTTAGAATTTGCCTTCGCCGAGGATAACGACATCTTAATCGAATCCTACTTAAACGGCACAGAAGTTTCCGTGGGCGTCCTAAATCTAAACGGAAAAACAACGGTACTCGGAATAACGGAAATCGTATCTCAAAATGCCTTCTTTGATTATGAAGCAAAATACTTAGGGAAATCCAACGAAATTACACCCGCTCGGATCTCCTCAGCATTGCAAGAATTAGTAAAAGAAACCGCCGTCAAAGTCTACCAATCCCTCGGAATGGTTGGTTTCTCGAGAACCGATTTTATCATCATGAACGGCATTCCACACTTTATCGAAATCAACACAAATCCCGGCTTGTCTCCACAAAGCATATTCCCGCAACAAGCGTCCCATGCCAATATTCCCTTTAGCGATTTGTTGGATAACGAAATCAGCTTAGCATTACAAAGAAAACCGATCTGGGCTAGAGTCTAATCCACTCAGCGTTATTCCATAAAAAGTAGTATGATATTCTGGGGCATCAAATCGAAAACGTTGCGAGAGGGATCGTTCAATGACGTTCATTGCGAATATTGCAATGAAACAGAAACGTACATGGAGTATACCTTCATTCAGAAGTATTTTCATTTGTATTTTATCCCCTTATTCCCGCTGCGAAAAAAAACCGTAGTATACTGCGACGACTGTGGCGTGGAATATTACAACCGTAAAATCCCAAAGGAAGCAGCCAAAAAACTGAATCATATCCAAGACCGTTTCCCAATTCGAACACCCATTTGGACATTTTCAGGTCTTTTTATCATAACTTTGTTCTTTTGTTGGGCGTTTTACCAATCAGACAAGCATGAGGTTGTAGAAGGTGATTATGTAAAAAACCCCAAGAAAGGTGATGTGTATTATACCGAATTTAAACCGCTTTTATATAGCACGTTAAGAATCGACAAAGTAGATAAAAACAATATCTATTTCACCTACAATGATACCTCGGTAATCAAGTACACTAAAGTGTTCTTTATAACAGGAGATAAATACTATTCCGATAAAAAAGGAATCTTTACGCGTCAAAAACTAGAAAGATTGTATAAAAAAGACAGTATTATTTCCGTAACTAGAAAATAAATGATTAGAAAAGCAGTATTCCCCGGTTCCTTTGATCCCATCACCTTGGGACACTATGACATCATCAAAAGAGGGGTTTCGCTCTTTGACGAAGTTATTGTAGCCATTGGCGTCAATGCCGATAAAAAATACATGTTTTCACTAGAAGACCGAAAAAAGTTTATTGAAGACGCCTTTAAAAACGAACCCAAAGTTAAGGTGATCACCTACGAAGGTTTGACAATCGATTTGTGCCGTAAGTGGGAAGCCAACTTTATTTTACGGGGTTTGAGAAATCCGGCCGACTTCGAGTTCGAAAAAGCCATTGCCCATACCAATCGAAAGTTATCGCAAATTGAAACGGTGTTCTTGTTGACGGCAGCCAAAACTTCTTTCATCAGTTCCAGCATCGTGCGGGATGTCATCCGAAACAACGGAGACTATTCGGTCTTAGTACCCGATAGTGTTATTGTCAAGAAAGAAAAATAGGAAGGAACGGCATACCGTAACTAGCCTTCTTTTTTAATCACGTTGCGGGCAACCTCTATTTTATATTTCTTGCCTTTCATTTTCTCATCGCGAACTCGTGCAAGCAGTTCTTTGACTTTAGAGGTTTTCACTGCGGCAAAAGATATAAAGTCCTTCACTTCAATCAATCCTAAATCGCCGCGCTCCAAGTGCCCTTTTTGAGAAAAGAAACCCACTATATCAATCTTGTTCAGTTTGTTTTTCTTACCACCACTGATGTAAATCGTTTGATATTCAGGAGCTTTGGGCAAGGTGGTAAAATGCTCTACATGGAGCAAAGGCATCGAGTAATCTAGATAATCCAACCGCTTTTCACTTTCGTGCAATAGGATATAGGCGGTTCCAGAGGACAACATACGAGCGGTCCTTCCATTTCGATGCGTGAATTCATCTTCCTTGGATGGCAAATGATAATGAACCACATGCTTCATTTCGGGTATATCCAAACCTCGGGCTGCCAAATCAGTGGTGACTAAATAGGTAACACTGCCATTTCTAAATTGTATCAACGCACGCTCCCGCTCCTCCTGATCCATACCCCCATGATAATAGGTTGCATAGATACCGTTCTCATTCAATAAGGCACTAATCCGCTCCGCAGCATCCCGATGATTACAAAAGATAATAGCAGCCTCCGATTGCAAACTGCAAAGCAAAGAGACTAAACTACCCAGCTTATCTTTATCCTTAGAAATTACCCGTTTCATTTGTAACGAGACTTGCTCGTCCTTACTAGGGATAAAATCCAAAACTGTCGGATCCACGACGCGAGTATATCTAGGAATCTCTATGCCCGAAGTGGCCGAAACTAATAGTCGCTTACGTAACTTTGGCAACCTACTGATAATATAAGACATAGCCTCATGAAAACCCCACTGTAAGGATTTATCAAACTCATCCAACACCAAAGCCACTACACCATCGGTAACAAATGTCCCTCGATCAATATGATCGGCTATCCTACCAGGAGTGCCAATCAATACAGCAGGAGGATTTGACAAATTCTTAATTTCAGTTTCAATCGAATGACCACCATAGCACACATTAACCTTATATGCCGTGCCCATTTTTTTCCAAACTTGCTCAATTTGCAAACCCAATTCTCGAGAAGGAACTAAAATCAAACATTGCACTCCCGCAATTTCTTCGTCCAACAATTCAAAAATTGGCAACAAAAAAGCCAACGTCTTACCCGAACCAGTTGGGGAAAGTAACAATACATTAGGATCGCGTAACATGGCTTCGCCAGCAGTAACTTGCATTTCATTTAAGGTTTCGATGCCTAAATTCAAAAGGAGGTTGTTGGAATGGTGCTTTTGTATCATGCCGCGAAGGTAAAGCCAAATACGTTCTAAATCATAAAAAATGATACTTTAAAGGACTAAAACATAAAGTAGAATGGAATAATTCCAATAGAATCGAAATGAAGTAGGAAATCAATCCCAATTTCATACTAGACGTTAGGCGGATAATGCACCGCTATTCAAAACCGTATTGACAATCCTTTTGGTAAAAAAAAGGGAAGGCAAACCAAGGTTTGCCTTCCCTAATGGCATGCCTCGCGCTAACGCAAGGAATTAAGTTCTTATTGACCGGTCGTAATTTGCTCTTCTTCAAACAATAGTTTAATGTTTTCATAGGAGTTTTTTAATACTTCTTTGATTTCCTCGGGTTTAAGCCATACGGCTTTCTCGATACCTTCCTCAACCTGCGGATGGGTAGCCCCAGCATAATTGGATTGCATTTCATACCAATGGGTAATCTTTAACTTGTATTTCCCTCCACGTTTAAAAATATGATAGGTTTTTTGCAGTTTTTTACGAATCGTAAGTTGACCAACGCCAGTCTCCTCCTCCACTTCACGCATCGCAGTATCTTCTATTTCCTCTCCTTTTTCAATTCCTCCTTTGGGCAAATCCCATTTACCATTCCTAAAAATGAATAAAACCTCGCCGCTTTTGTTATAAACTAAGCCACCACCCGCTTTGCAAACCGGAATTTTATCTTTCAATTTCTTTAAAATTTCCTTTTCATCGGGATAGTACAAATAGGCTTTCTGAACTTTGTTCTGGAATATTTTAATGATGAGTTGCTCAATATCAATACTTTCCAACAAAAACAATTGAAAATCGGTTTCCTTAGCGATTTCGTTGGTTAAAAAAAGTGGTTTATCGTTGACAAAAACTTTATACATTTGTATTATGATTTTTAATAAAGATACAGCCGAAAAAACAGCCGAATTGCTTTTACAAATAAATGCAATTAAATTGAATCCGAAAAATCCTTTTACATGGGCTTCGGGTTGGCACTCCCCAATTTATTGTGATAACCGACTAATACTGTCGTTCCCACCGATACGAAATTTTATTCGGGAAGAATTTGCCAAGCACATTGAAAACAAATATGGCAAACCCGATGCGATTGCCGGAGTAGCCACCGGTGCAATCGGAATCGGCATTCTAGTGGCCGAATACTTAGGGATTCCCTTTGTGTACGTCCGACCCGAACCTAAAAAACACGGGAGACAAAATCAAGTGGAAGGCTTTTTACAAAAGGGACAAAACGTAGTGGTAGTCGAAGACCTAATCAGCACCGGAAACAGTAGTTTATTGGCCGTCGAAGCCCTAAAAGAAGCGGGAGCGCATGTAAAAGGCATGGTAGCCATCTTTACCTACGGCTTTGATATCGCGGTGGACAATTTCAAAAAAGCAAATGTAGAATTAAACACGCTTGCCGATTACAATCATTTACTGGATTTAGCCGTAGCCAAAAACTATATAACGGAATCCGAATTAAAAACGTTACACGAATGGAGGGTAAGTCCATCCACTTGGAACGTTTAAAAAGCATGGTAGAACTCAAAAGCAAGACAAGGAAGTAGCTTCTTTCAATTGCCTCACCTCTTAAATTAAAAAGTATGAACTTAGAAAGCCCAAAAGTAACGGTAGAAAAATCGGCAGCATATGTATTCAACGCCTTATCCGAAGTGAAGAACTATGAAAAATTAATGCCCGAAAATATTGCAAAGTTTGAAGTCCTAGGTGATGATATTTTTAATTTTGGTTTGAAAGGCATGCCCGAAATCAAGCTTCGCTTAAAAGATAGTACACCAAACACTAAAATATTTCTCGCAGCCGCAAGCGACAAATTACCCTTCTCATTAACGGCGAGCCTTGAGTCCTTATCGGAGAGCAGCTGCAAAGTCCAATTGAAGTTTGAAGGGGAATTCAACCCCATGATGGCCATGATGATCAAAGGACCCATAGCAAAGTTCATTGAAACACTAGCAGAAAATATGCACAAACTATAAATCAAATAAAATAAAAAAGAGGAGCCAATTGGCTCCTCTTTTTTATTTTACAGTAGACAAACGCTTATCAATAATACGTTCCATATAGTCCTGAACAAAAGCCTTACATCGCAATGCAATTGCATCCATCTCCTTGGTCTTGTGCTTAATCAAATTGTGCTCCATCCCTTTGTCGTCCTTGGCATAAAAACCTACAACCGATTTACCATCAAAGCAACAAATGTAATTCCCCTCCATAAACTGATAAACATTGGAAGAATATTTTACAACAAAAGGGGGCACCTGCTTTTCATGGATCAAACTGCGACCCCAACTGCGGAATGGTTTTGGATAGCCTATCATGTCTAGTATCGTAGGATAAATGTCAATTTGCTGCGCCCAGTCCTTATTGTCTCCCACATACTTTTCATTAGGCGTATAAAACAAAATGGGCACCGTATTATGATTAAACTCCTTTAAATACTCATCATATGCTACCGTATTACCATGATCGGCGACCAACACAAAAATCGTGTTCTTAAACCAAGCTTGCTTTTGAGCGGCAGCAAAAAAGCGCTTTAAAGCATAATCTGTATAGCCGATACATTGGTTAATATTGACCTTCCCCTTCGGAAACTTTCCTTCATATTTTGCCGGAACTTTATAGGGCTCATGGGAAGAAACAGAAAACAAAGTAGCCATAAAAGGCTGCTGCTTAGTCGATAACGTTTTATTGAAAAATTGAAAGAACGGCTCATCCCAAATCCCCCAAACCCCATCAAAATCATCATCATTATTATACTCGGTTTTTCCATAATAATGGTCATAGCCCAAAATATTACCAAATCCCAAAAAACCCATTGACCCATTAGGAGCGCCATGAAAAAAGGAAGTATCATAGCCCTCGCTCTTCAAAGTAGAAACCAAAGATTCAATTTTTTGCTTCGGATAAGGGGAAGAAGTGAAAGCATCTTTAAACGAGGGAATGCCCGCAATCACCGACGAAACTCCATGGATCGATTTCCATCCATTGGCATACGCATTGGTAAAAATCAAACTGTGCTGTGCCAAAGAATCTACAAAAGGCGTGTAGCCCTCATATCCTGGAATCTTCGTCCCTTTATTAAACGCACCATTATACTCCCTAGCAAAACTTTCCAAAATAAACACCACCACGTTCGGCTTAGTGGAAGGATTGTTCTTGTAATATTTAATGGGGACTAACAACTGGTCTACCTTTGCCTTAGGTAAATAATTTTCTTTTTTAAACGAATTCGTATTCCAAGTCCGGATAATCGCAAAAGGGGTATTCAATACTAGATCGGCTTGCGTTGAATTGGTGACGTACCGACTCGCATCCAAAATATCAATCGGACGCGTGCTCTTTTTAAAATCACCCCGAATTCCGCCAATACATAAGGCCACAATCAGTAAAAAATTAACGGTGGAAAAAGCAAAATACTTCACGTTTTTATGAACCTTAACTTCTTTCATTTTCGTGCGCTTGTAAAGCAAAATCCAGATATAACTCAAGGCAAAAAACAACAAAAATACATGCCAATAATTATGTAAAAAATTCATCAATAATAACGACTTATTGCTCTCGTTTTGCAAGGTATCTACAGACGCTCGCGTACTTCGGTTAAATGAATATCGGTAATAAATAAAGTCGATAAAATTAGTAGCATAAGCCAATAAATTGGTAACAAAATACAACCAAAACAAGCCTTTCTGAAACTTCTTCTGGGTAGTGATAACCAACGGAAGGACCGAAAGCAAAATAAACAAACTGTTGACATACAGTATCGTAGTGGTATCAAAAGTCAACCCGTGGTAACACAATCGTAAAAAATCGTAAACACCGTCTACTTTAATTAAGTTTTGATTGTAAACAAAAAATAATACACGGGCTATAAAATAAAAAAGGTACGCTAATAAAATTCTGATTACCAAAATTTTATACTCATTAAACCTAGGGAATTTTTTCATGAATTTGCTAAAAATAATCGATGCAAAACTACATATTTAGCCAATATCATTTTATATTTTAGACGAATAATTGTGAATGCAACGAATATTATTTAATTTGCATTAAAATTGCAACCCATGACCGCTATAAGCCGACTGTTTGACTTTCCGTACCACCAACTTTCAAAAAACAATCTTGAAGCCTGCTTGGTTACCAAATATGACGGTGTATGGGTCAAAACGTCCACTCAAGAATACCTCCACAAAGCCAATACCATTTCCAGAGCCTTGCTCCGCCTAGGCGTCCAAAAAAATGATAAGATAGCCATCATTTCTTCCAACAACAGAACGGAGTGGCATATCATGGATATCGGTATTTTGCAAACCGGTGCACAAAATGTTCCCATTTATCCCACGATTTCAGAAGTCGATTACGAATACATCCTCAACCACTGCGAAGCTAAATACTGCTTCGTATCCGATGAGGAAGTATTAGGAAAAATAAATAGCATTAGGGCGAACGTGTCTAACCTCATCGAAGTCTACTCATTCAATGAAATACCTCAGTGCAAAAACTGGAAAGAACTCCTAGACCTAGGGAAAGACGAAAGCAACCAAGAGGTAGTAGAAGAACGCAAACAAAACGTTCATAGCCTAGATTTAGCCACCATCATCTATACCTCGGGAACGACTGGCAAACCCAAAGGCGTTATGCTGTCGCATAACAATATTGTGTCAAATGTACTGGACAGTGCTAACCGCATTCCGTTCGACGAAGGGAAAAGCATTGCCTTAAGCTTCTTACCCATCTGTCATATATACGAACGCATGGTGACCTACATTTACCAATTCTACAGCTGCTCCATCTATTTCGGAGAATCCATAGAAAAAATTGGAGATAATGTAAAGGAAATACGGCCTACCGTAATGACGGGGGTCCCACGCTTAATCGAAAAAGTGTACGAGAAAATTATTGCCAAAGGCTCCGAATTAAGCGGCATCAAAAAAAATCTATTCTTTTGGGCGGTAGAAGTGGGTCAACGATACGAACCGTATGGAGCGAACGGCTGGTGGTACGAAATCCAGCTCAAAGTGGCACGCCAACTCATATTCAGTAAATGGAAAGCCGGACTGGGTGGAAGATTAGACTTAATCGTTAACGGTAGTGCGGCACTCCAACCCCGATTAGCGCGCATCTTTGCTGCAGCCGAGATCTACATCATGGAAGGCTACGGCTTATCGGAGACCTCTCCTGTAATTGCCGTGAACGATATGCGTAACGGCGGATTCAAAATCGGTACCGTAGGCCGCGTCATTGATAATGTCGAAGTGAAAATTGCAGCGGATGGCGAAATCCTATGCAAAGGCCCCAACGTAATGATGGGCTACTACAAAGACGAAAAACTAACCAACGAGGCCATAGTAGACGGCTATTTCCATACTGGGGATATCGGCGAAATTGACGCCAACGGTTTCTTGAGGATAACCGACCGTAAAAAAGAAATGTTTAAAACCTCCGGTGGAAAATATATTGCACCCCAACTCATCGAAAATGCCATGAAACAATCCCGCTTTGTGGAACAAATTATGGTGATCGGAGATGGTGAAAAAATGCCAGCAGCGTTTATCCAACCCAATTTTAATTTCCTCAAAGAATGGGCCTCCATTCACCACATCAGTATCGGGGAAACCTCGGCCGAAATTAGCGCCAATCCTAAAGTACAGGAACGACTGCTTCAAGAGGTGAACGAAATCAATAAAAAGTTTGGGAACTGGGAACAGGTAAAAAGAATCGAACTCACGCCGGATATCTGGTCGGTCGCTGGCGGACACCTCACCCCTACCATGAAATTGAAACGCAAAGCGATACTGGAAAAATACAAAGACCTGTACCAAAAAATATACAGCCAATAATCGTCCAAAAAAAAACTGCCTCGTCAAAGAGGCAGTTTTCATATCCAATGCAATCGCTTTCTTATAACGGAATGTTTCCGTGTTTTCTCTTAGGCGTTTCCACGACCTTGTTTTCAAGCATGCTGAACGCTTTAAGCAACTTTCTACGGGTATCTCTCGGCAAGATAACCTCATCAATAAAACCACGTTGCGCCGCTGTATAGGGATTAGCAAACAATTCAGCATACTCTGCCTCTTTCTCAGCCAGTTTAGCCGCTGGGTCCGCTGCCTCACTAATGTCTTTTTTAAAGATAATTTCCGAGGCTCCTTTCGCTCCCATTACGGCAATTTCGGCACTTGGCCACGCAAAATTCATGTCGGCCCCAATGTGCTTCGAGTTCATCACGTCATAAGCTCCACCATAGGCCTTACGCGTAATCACTGTAACTCGAGGTACGGTAGCCTCACTAAAAGCGTACAACAATTTAGCACCATGAACAATGATACCATTCCACTCTTGATCAGTACCCGGTAAGAAGCCTGGAACGTCCTCTAACACCAATAAGGGGATGTTGAAACAATCACAGAACCGAACAAATCGCGCTCCCTTAATAGAGGATTTCACATCCAAACATCCTGCTAAATACTTTGGATTATTAGCCACAATACCAATACTTCTGCCGCCCAAACGAGCAAAGCCTACTATGATATTCTCAGCAAAATCCTTATGGATCTCAAAGAAAGAATCCTCATCAATGATGTTCGAAATCACATCATGCATATCATAAGGCTTGTTGGCATTATCGGGAACTAGGTGATCCAATTTTTCTCGAACTTCCTCCCCTAGCACATAAGGCAATTTAGGAGTCGTCTCTCTATTGTTTTGGGGAACATAACTCAAAAGCTTCTTAATGTCTTCCAAACACTCAATCCCGTTAGGGGAAGTGATATGGGCTACCCCCGATTTAGTGGAGTGCGTACTAGCCCCGCCCAATTCCTCCGAAGACACTTCTTCATTAGTCACCGTCTTCACTACATTGGGTCCGGTGACAAACATATAACTGTTGCCCTCAACCATCATCGTGAAATCAGTCATGGCAGGCGAATAAACCGCCCCTCCTGCACAAGGTCCCATTATAGCGGAAATCTGAGGAATTACTCCACTAGCTTGCACATTTCGATAAAATATATCGGCATAGCCTCCTAAGGAGCGTACCCCTTCTTGGATACGAGCACCACCCGAATCATTCAAGCCAATCATAGGCGCACCCACCCGCAAAGCCATATCCATGACCTTACAAATCTTCTCAGCATGGGTCTCTGATAAAGCGCCCCCAAACACGGTAAAGTCTTGCGCAAACACATACACCAACCGTCCATGAATAGTACCATAACCCGTAATCACCCCATCGCCATAAAAAAGCTCTTTCTCCATGCCAAAATCAGTGGTTCGATGGGTAACCAACATGCCAATTTCTTCAAAAGACCCTTCATCCATCAGATAAGCGACGCGTTCTCTTGCCGTCAACTTTTTCTTTTCATGGTGCTTAGCAATTCGTGCGGCACCCCCACCTAATTTTGCAAGGGCAATTTTATCGTTTAATAGTTTAATTTTATCTTCCATTTTAATTTTTTTATATCAAGTTTAAAGTATAAAATTTCAGGTTAAGTTGAACTTGAAACCTGAAACCTGAAACTACAATTAGTTTCACGCTTACTCCAAGGGTAACCTCAAAATCTGTATATCGGCTAAATATTGTTTCAAAGCAACCTGTGCAGCAATCTCAGCTTCGATATCCAAATTGGCTTTCATCTGCTCCGGATTATAATACGCTTTCACAAAACCGGTATCAAAATCACCCGAGCGAAACGCTTCATGCTCCATTACAAACTTTCCAAAAGGCAAGGTGGTAGCGACGCCCTCCACATGGTAATGATCAATCGCTTTAATCATCAATTCAATGGCTTCCTCACGGGTCTTACCATAAGTAACTAATTTGGACAACATCGGGTCATAATAAATAGGCACGTCCATTCCTTCTTCGATCCCATTATCCACCCGTATGCCTTCGCCCACAGGAAGTTGATAAGTACTTAAGAAACCAACATTAGGCAAGAAATCATTCATAGAATCTTCGGCATATACCCTAAGCTCCATAGCATGACCATGGATGACTAAATCTTCCTGCTTCAGTGTTAGGGCCTCACCTCGAGCCACGCGAATCTGCAATTCAACCAAATCCAAGCCCGAAATCATTTCTGTTACAGGATGCTCTACTTGCAAACGCGTATTCATCTCAAGGAAATAAAAATTGTGCTGGTCGTCCATCAAAAACTCAACCGTACCCGCTCCCAAGTAATCACAAGCTTTGGCCACTTTTACAGCAGCCTCACCCATTTTTTTGCGCAATTCAGGGGTCAAAATTGAAGAAGGAGCTTCCTCCACCACTTTCTGGTGGCGGCGTTGAATACTGCATTCGCGCTCAAACACATACAACACATTTCCATGACTATCCGCCATAATTTGGATTTCAATATGACGAGGCTTCGCTACATATTTTTCAATAAACACCGATCCATCTCCAAATGCGGAGGTAGCCTCACTAATCGCTCGGTCCATTTGAGAAACAAAATCTTCTTCTTTCTCCACCACACGCATTCCTTTTCCTCCTCCCCCAGCAGAAGCCTTAATTAAAATGGGGAAGCCAACTTCCTTAGCCGACCGTTTCGCTTCTTCAATATCCGTGATTGCATGGTCAATACCGGGAACCATCGGGATATCATAGTGCATCACCGCCTCTTTTGCAGCGAGCTTACTTCCCATCATTTCTATAGCCTTCGATTTGGGCCCAATGAATATGATGTTGTTTTTTTCACACTCCTCAGCAAACACTGCATTCTCACTCAAAAAACCATAGCCGGGGTGAACAGCATCAACGCCCAATTCTTTGCAAACTTCGATGATTTTATCCCCACGCAAATAGGATTGACTCGACGGCGCTTCGCCAATACATACGGCTTCGTCTGCATACTTTACATGCAACGCATTCCGATCGGCAGTAGAAAAAACCGCGACCGTTTTAATGCCCATCAATTTAGCGGTTTTCATCACCCTTATGGCAATCTCACCTCTATTAGCAACCAATATTTTCGTTATTTTTTTCATCTATTCTCTCTTTAATAGCATAAAAACTTTTAAAAAGTCTTAATACTTAATTCTTAATTCTTAATACTTAATACTTAATACTTAATACTTAATACTTAATACTTAATACTTAATACTTAATTCTTAATACTTTAAAAAGCTATTCAAATTCAATCAACAACTGCCCTTTATCCACAGCATGCCCAATCTCCACCGCAATCGACTTGATAACTCCATCACGCGGTGAAAGAAAACTGTTTTCCATTTTCATCGCTTCCAAGATCAACAAAGGATCATTTTCTTTGACTTCTTGTCCAACCACTACATTAATTTCGAGAATCAATCCCGGCATCGGAGCCTTAATGGCATTCACCACCTTGCTGCGTCCGCGCTGAATTCCCATACTTTGTATCAATTGATCCAACGCATCGGCTATACCCACTTCATACAAATTGTTATTAACCTTAATGGTATAATTCTTCGCAATGAAATCAGCCGCCACAATCTCAGCCTTATAGGGCTTGTGATTCTTTAACACGTGGTACTGGTTTCCTTCCCATTCGATAGCATCGAGATTTTTTAGGTCACCCTCGTTTAATTCAAAACTACTGGTCTGGTTTACCGTAAGCTTATATTGGTTACTCATAAGAAATAATTTTAGTGGTAGTAAAAATAGGGATTCGAAATCGATTGCGAAATGATAAAAATCAATTTATTTGGTTATTTGCTACAGTGATGTAAAATTTAGACAAATTGAAGAAGTAGTAATCATATATTTTGTAGTTTTAAATGCGCTTAAAGGGCTGCAATCTAACTTCAAAATAGGAAAAGATGAAAATAAAACTACTCGTAACAGCAGTAATCACAGTACTGCTACTCTCCAGTTGTAATGATAATAAAAAACAAAACAACCCCACCAATGCATATTTAGACTATTCAAAAAGTGAAGACCAAGCCACCGGCGGCATCAAAATGATACCCATCGAAACACCCTTAGGCAAATTTAAAGTATGGACCAAAAGAGTCGGCAACAATCCCAAAATAAAAGTACTGCTGCTGCATGGAGGTCCCGGAGGAACTCACGAATTCTTCGAATGCTTTGACGGCTTCTTCCCCAAAGAAAGTATTGAGTATATTTATTATGACCAATTGGGATCGTATTATAGTGACCAACCAAACGATAACAAACTATGGACTACCGAACGCTTTGTAGAAGAAGTCGAACAAGTGCGCAAAGCACTCAAATTAGACAAATCTAATTTTTACCTAATGGGACAATCTTGGGGTGGGATACTAGCCATGGAATACGCTTTGAAATACCAAAAAAACTTAAAGGGATTAATAATAGCCAACATGATGGCCAGTGCCCCAGCCTATAACAAGTATGCCGAGGAAGTACTGGGACCAAAATTACCTAAAGATATTTTGGACCAAATCAAAACCTTCGAAAAAAACAACGACTTTGCTAATCCTAAATACACCGAATTGCTATTCAAATATTACTACACAGAACACATCCTAAGAAAACCTCTGGAAGAATGGCCCGAGTCCATTACCAGAGCGTTCAAACACCTCAACCCAAACGTCTATGTGTACATGCAAGGGCAAAGCGAATTCGGAATTACAGGGCAAGCTACCTTAAAAAATTGGGATGTAACCGCCCGATTAAAAACACTTACTATTCCCACCTTAGCCATTGGAGCCCAATACGATACCATGGACCCCAAACACATGGAATGGATAGCCAATGAAGTACAAAACGGGCGATTCCTTTATTGTCCAAACGGAAGCCACTGCTCCCAATACGACGACCAACAACACTACTTCCCTGGAGTAATCAAATTCCTCAAAGACGTTGACGACGGTAGTTTTAAAAAAGAACAAAGCCACGTATTGCGATAAACCTTATTAACAATTAGGTTTTATAAAAAGTTAATAATTAAATAGTTAAAAAATTATTACTTTATCATTATTTAATAATTTTAAGACACTAACCAATAAAATTATTACGTATGAAGGTAAAAAACTTTTTAATAGGTGGTGTAGTCGGCGGAGTGGCCGATTTTCTAATGGGATGGCTGGTCTATGGTATACTACTCAAAGATACCTTTCCAAAACCCGAAGGGGCTGGTCCCGAAAACATGCTATTCATTTTCTTAGGTTGCTTGTGTTTCGGATTCCTACTGTCCTTTATTTTCGCACAGGGCGAAGGCATAGCTAAATGCGTACCGGGAATAAAAGTCGCACTAGGAGTGGCCCTGTTCATGTCCTTGTGCAACAATTTCTTTTACGCAATGTACAAAGACTCCATCGATGTAAAAATGGTTGCAATTGATGTGGTAGCTTCCCTAGCCATTGCAACTGTGGTAGGAGCGGTAATCGGAGTCGTAAATGGCAAACTGAAATAAAGAAAACAATTTTCATAGTGAAAAGCGTTCGGAAGTTATGACCCGAGCGCTTTTTTGATTTAAGGATCAGTCATTAAAAAACCTCTCCGTTTAAGAGAGGTTTAGTTTTATAGTGTAAATCCTTTACTATTGCCCTACGATAACTGATTTAGTTTCAACTGCCGTATCGGTAATCATCTTCATAAAGTAAACACCCGATTTGATTCCAGTAGTAGTAAAGGGAACCGAGTTTCTCTCACCCAATCTTACTTTCCCATTATATACAGAAGTAACCAACTGCCCAGTCATACTGTACAACTGAATCTCAACATGGGTATCGTTATTTAAAGCAAATTCAATGGTAGCATTTTCAATGACAGGATTAGGGAATACTATAAAAGAAGCCGATTTCTCAATTGGTTCTTCAGTAGTAGCGGCAATTTCGGTTGGACATTTCAAGAAATTGTTATCACTTCCGCTAACATAGTTCGTGTTAATAGCTGCTAAAACTGCTGTAATTTCAGGTAACGAATAAGCCGGAACTTCACCGGATAAAGCCGCATTAGCGATGGCCAATACTTGACGCACAGTTTTCCCTTCAAAAGCTCCGGAACGAATTGTTAAATCCCCAAGAGCTACTCCCGAAGTTGAAAAATCAGCATTTTCTGCAAAGGCAATATTCAGGGATACGGGACAAAATTAAAAGTCTTTGTTTTTAGAAGTAATAGAATATCTTCCATAATTCACACCACACAAACCTTTATAAAACAATAACGTACAGCCAATCGAACCGTAGCTCAATGTGTGAATTATACAATTAAACTTCATTATTATATAAGGATTAACTCGCATTAAAGTAAGACCTTTGTTTCATCAGTAAGAGTCACCTTTTATCAAACATTAAGTACAACATTATGAATCTAAAAAGAATATTTGGAGCGGTTCTAACCGTACTAGGAATAGTACTCCTCATCTATGCCGCACAAGTCTTTCTCTCTACCTCAGAAAATACCAAAGACAGTAAAACATTAGTTATTTATGGTATTCTTGGACTTCTGTTTTTTGTCTCTGGCATCAATTTGGTTCGCACTACAAAAGATGAATCTTAACAATTGTTGAATCATTTACCTAGTATTAAGGGTCCATCCATTTTAAATTACCTACCTTTATCCCATAGTCAATTCAGACCACTAATGATTTTGCTATTCATTTAACTTATGCTAAAAAAAAACATGGAAACTTCAGAACTTGAAAAAGCGAAATCTCATATCATTGTCGAAATCATTCAATACATCCCCAATGCCGTGGTGAGTAAAACCATTATCAAAAAAACAACGGGCAACATCACCGCCTCATCCTTTGATGCCGGCGAAGAATTAGCCGAAAAAACATCGCCTTATGATAATTACATCCAAATCATCGACGGCACAGCCGAAATCATCATCAAAAATAAAGTCCACAAATTAAGCCTAGGTGAAGGAATCATTATTCCAGCGCATGCCCAACACAGTTTCAATGCCAATGAGCAATTCAAAATGCTTTCCACCATCATCAAAAGTGGCTATGAAGATTAAACCATAGTGCTTTAGCGTGCTGGTTTACGATTAAAAAATCTACTTGCGATCAAGTATGGTCAACTAAAAGATCCTGTTATGAAACTCTATATTAAATACATGGTCAGCCTGCGTTGTAAAATGCTAGTCAAAGCGGAACTGAAAAGTTTAGGGTTACACTATACTAATGTCGAATTGGGTGTAGCCGAGATTTTAGAAGACATCACGCTGGAACAAAAGGAACAACTTAAAATAAACCTCCTGCAGTCCGGACTCGAATTAATGGATGATAAAAGAGCAATGCTCATCGAAAAGATTAAAATTGTCATCACCGAAATGATCCACTACAATGAAGAACTCCCCAAAGTAAATTACTCAGAATACATCAGCAAAGTAATGGGGTACGACTACACCTATCTCGCCAATATATTCTCAGAAGTCAAAGGAATCACCATCGAACATTATATTATAGCACATAAAATTGAGAAAGTAAAAGAACTATTGCTGTATGACGAACTCAACCTAACCGAGATATCCTATAAAATGAATTACAGCAGTGTTTCGCACTTGTCAACCCAATTTAAAAAAGTAACCGGGCTAACCCCTACTTTTTTTAAAAACCTCAAAATCAAAAAGCGTAACTCCCTTGATAATGTGTGAATTATACTAACTAACACTCGAATACTATAACACTTCTTCCATTTAATAAAGCCAACTTTGTAAAGGGAATAAGCTTCTTGTAATTCAAGAAGTTTCCTTAACCAAAAACAAAGTATCATGGCAGTCACACGAAAAAAAATCGGAATATGGATGGATCATTCCATCGCTCATTTAATGGAATATTCTTCCAACCCTTTCGAAATTAAAACCATCGAATCCAATTTCACCCACCTAGAAAAAGTAAACAGCTTCCTCAAAGGAGAAATCCACATGCACAATAAAGAGCAACAGGAACAAGCCAAATACTACAAGAAATTAATCGATGTCATCAAAAAATACAAAGAAGTCATCCTATTTGGTCCTACCGATGCCAAAGAAGAATTATACAACGTCCTCAACGCCGATAACCGCTTTGAAGATGTACATATTGAAGTGAAACAAACCGACAAAATGACCCAAAAACAACAACATGCTTTCGTCAGAGATTTTTTTTCCAATTCCTAACTAGACAACCTTTCAGGAAATGAAAAACAGAGTCACATCCTACCTCACCAAAGTTTCCCATAACCAAATTAAGGGATAGCCGAGCGTAAAAAACTAGGCAACGAGCGAACCGTGCTAGACCGATCCATGACAGAACTTAAAAAAATATATTGGTATGAAAAAGAACACTTAATCGTCATTCCAATGCTAGTAAGCAATGCATGCTCCATCGAACTAGTAAATTCCTTAAACGTATTACTCAATTACTCGCGTGAGCACGTCCAACGGTTAGAAGAAATTTTTCCTAACATCAATAAACTAGAGACGTCTCAAAGGCCCTATGATAACGTACCCTATAAAAGCATCATTTGACCGCCAAGTCAATACGATTTTAGGTTGATTTTTTGGTTAGTTAATAATAAATAGGAGACGGTTTATTATTGCGGGTCCTGTTGTTCATGCCAACAGGACTTTTTTTATCCAACCCAAATGTGGGAATAACACAAACTATATAAATTGTTCTGTAACAATATACCTCCTGTTCCTCTAGACCTTTGTTACCAATATTAAAATACTTAAAAATGAAAAAATTACTACTCTTATGCCTCTGCTTAGCAGCAACTCTGACCACAAAATCACAAACAGAAGAGAAAAAATGGAACTTTGGCCTACAAGGTGGGCTAATCCAATACCATGGTGATTTAGGAAGAGATTGGTACAAAACCGACAAAACCATGTATGGCTTTGCTGGAATAACCGTTTCAAGATATTTATGGAAATACATTGATTTAAACCTAATGTACACCCGAGGTACCCTCGGATACGACAGCAGTGTAACTGGTTATAAAGGCGACTTCAGTGCCGTAACTGCCAATCTAAAATTAAGCTTGGTAGGGCCCGAATACATCATCCGCCCTTACGTCTTTGCGGGTGTCGGTGCCATACTATTTGACAACCAATTGAATTTCCATAAAGAAAGTATTGATTCGGCTTTACCTACCGCTGGGGGTGGTTTAAACATCCGCCTGACCGATGTACTTTCTTTAAACTTACAAGAAACCTTCTTGTTTACCAACAGCGATAAACGCGACGGGATCGTTTCCGGAAAAAACGATGACTACTTAATGCACATGGTTGGACTTACTTTCAACTTCGGAAGTACCAAAGATACCGACAACGACGGGGTATCAGACCATAACGACAACTGTCCCGGCACTCCTGCTAGTGTAGCCGTAGACAAAAAAGGATGCCCACAAGATAAAGACGGCGACGGCATAGCCGATTACCTAGATACTTGCCCCAACGTGGCCGGTAGTGCTTTACTTAACGGTTGTCCCGACAAAGACAATGATGGGGTAACCGACCTAGAAGACCGCTGTCCTGATTTAGCCGGAACCGTTTCCCTAAAAGGTTGTCCCGATGCCGATAACGACGGCGTAGCCGATGTAGACGACCGTTGCCCCAACTCAAAACCAGGCAGTAAAGTGGACGCTACAGGTTGTGTATTGGATAGCGATAAAGATGGCGTAATGAACGACGAAGACCGTTGTCCAGACGTATTCGGCCTTGTAAGCCTAAAAGGATGTCCAGATGCCGATGGGGATGGTATCGCCGATATCGATGACCGTTGTCCAAATGCCAAAGGGAATATGGATAACAAAGGTTGTCCAGAAATAGCCAAACAAGACGCCATCAGAATTACCTATATCGGTAGCAAACTGTTCTTTGAAAACAACAGCGACAAACTAAAAGTGGCCTCGCTAGTATTGTTAGACGAACTTTCCAAAATTCTTGATAAATATGCGGGAGCCAACTTATTCATTGACGGTCATACCGACAGTAATGGATCCGATGCCTTCAACATTAATCTATCCCAAAAACGTACCGATGCCGTTAAATTCTATTTAATCAGCAAAGGCATAGCCGACTCAAGATTAACCGCTACAGGATATGGGGAAGCAAAACCGATAGCCGATAACAAAACGGCCCTAGGACGTGCCAAAAACCGTCGCGTCGAATTGAAAACAAACTACTAAGCATAACCCTAAGAATGCAAAAGGCTGTCTCTCTGAGACAGCCTTTTTTTTCATCACTTCGCATCCTAAAACATGCCGCTCAAAGTGGGAATCTTATAAACTAATCCCAGAGTTATATAACAGTGTAACGCCAAATTAAGCGGAACTTTATACGTATAAACAGCGCTTTTCCGCGCTACTGAAAGGGCCTTAATCCTAAAATTTACTACCCATGAAAACAATGTCTAAACTTCGAATTATTACGCTTATACTAATGGTAGCAACAGCGGCTCCAGCCTTTGCCTCGACACCAACACCAGTAACCGAAACCATCCTCTCCAATACACCCAATACCGAGGCCCAAACCACAATCCTAATCAACCGCCTGCAAGAAATCCGAGATATGGATAAATCCAACTTATCGCGGGCCGACAAAAAAGAACTGCGCAAAGAAATTCGTGTGATTAAATCAACCCTCAAAGCCTCCCGTGGCGGACTATACATTTCAGTCGGTGCTGCCATCATTATTGTACTACTCCTGATTCTAATCTTGTAAACGCCTATAAATCCATCATGGTAAACATCATCAAAGAAGGGATACTGCTTCAAAAAACTAGTAAAGAATTTGAAAATGAAGGGGTACTCAACCCTGCTGCCATCAGAGAAGGCGACTTCGTACACCTGCTCTACAGAGCCGTAAGCAAAGGAAACCAGTCCAGTATTGGATATTGCAAATTCAAAGGCCCACTGGAACTGCTGCAAAGAAATGATACGGCGCTACTCGAACCGCAATTCGATTACGATGCCCACGGTATCGAAGATCCCCGAATCGTGAAAATTGAAGACACTTATTACCTGACCTATACTGCCTATGACGGAGTAAATGCACTGGGCTGTTTAGCAACGTCAACAGATTTGATTCACTTCGACCGCAAGGGTATTATAGTACCCCAAATCACCTATGATGAGTTCAATCATTTAATAGGCGCCAAGGGAATTAGCAATGATAAATACTACCGCTATAACCAACACGAAGGTATTTTTGAAAAAGAAGGCATTGACATACTGCTCTGGGATAAGAACGTGATTTTCTTTCCACGCAAAATAGGCGGAAAACTGTTCTTCCTCCACCGCATCCGTCCCGAAATCCAAATCGTAACCGCCTTCGAAAACTTTGAAGAATTGACACCCCAATTTTGGCAAAACTACTTTCTCAATTTCAATGACTATGTGGTCATGAAACCGAAGTACGAACACGAAGTAAGCTATATCGGAGGGGGCTGCCCGCCCATCGAAACGCCTCAAGGATGGGTCTTCATCTACCACGGCGTACACGATTCCCTCAAAGGTTATGTGTACTCTGCCTGCGCAGCCCTACTGGATCTAGATAATCCACAAAAAGAAATCGCCAGACTTCCCTACCCACTCTTTGCACCCGAATTCTATTGGGAATTAAAAGGGGAAGTAAACAACGTCTGTTTCCCCACCGGAGCCGTAGTATTCGACGATACGCTCTACATCTATTACGGGGCCGCCGACGAACGGATCGCCTGCGCCTCTTTAAGCTTGTCCGAATTAGTAAATGAATTAATCCTAAACAAAGTTCAACATGAAAACTAAAAACCCGAATGCCCCAATATACAACCCAACCATCCTCTGCGTTACCTCTTATCCGCCAAGAGAATGCGGCATCGCTACGTACTCCCAGGATCTAATCACCGCGTTGAAAAACAAATTTGAAAAATCGTTCTCATTAGCCATTTGTGCCCTCCAACCCAAAGAGGACATCCTATTTTACCCCAGTGAAGTAATGATGGTGCTTGAAACCAACAATGCCAGCTCCTACCTAGTGACGGCCAAAAATACGAATGAAAATAAAGCAATCGAACTCATACTGATCCAACACGAATTTGGCCTCTTCAAAAACAATGAAGCAGACTTCCTTGGGTTTCTAAAGCAGGTAAACCAACCCATAGTGATAGCCTTCCATACGGTACTGCCTAATCCAAACGAATCCTTGAAAAAACAAGTCAAAGACATCGAAGCTGAAGTACAACAAATCATCGTCATGACGCATACTTCGGCCAAAATATTACAAGACGATTACCAAATCGAAGCTAGCAAAATCACCGTAATCCCACACGGGACGCACTTAGTCGAACATCTAGACAAAGCGCTCCTTAAAGAAAAATACCAGGTTACAGGCCGAAAAATACTCGCTACGTTTGGACTGCTTAGCTCTGGCAAATGCATCGAAACCACCATCAATGCACTTCGTCTAATCGTCAAAAGAGAACCAGACGTACTGTTCCTTGTCATCGGAAAAACGCACCCTACAGTAATCAAAGAGGAAGGCGAAAAATACCGAGAAGAATTGCAAGCCAATATTGCAGAACTGCATTTGGAACGCAACGTAAAATTCATCAACCACTACCTGCCGCTAGCCGACCTGTTAGAATATTTACAACTAACCGATGTGTACCTCTTTACCTCCAAAGACCGAAACCAAGCGGTCAGCGGTACCTTTTCCTATGCCCTAAGTTGCGGCTGTCCCATCATCTCAACTCCCATTCCACACGCCTGCGAAGTGCTAAAAAATAATACCGGCATCATCGTGGACTTCGAAAACCCAAAACAAGTGGCCCGCAAAGTAATCGAATTACTAGGCAACGAAGCCTATCGTACCTCTTTTGCCGCCAATGCCATCCATAAGTTAGCCCCAACGGCCTGGGAAAACTCAGCAATTGCACACACATTGCTGTTCGAACAAATGCTGCCCAACAAACTGATCCTCGAATTCAAATTCCCAAAAGTCAATCTAAACCATCTAAAAAAAATGACCACTGCGTTCGGAATCATTCAATTCGCCGTGATCAACCAACCCGATATAAAGTCAGGCTATACCCTAGACGACAACGCCCGCGCTTTAGTAGCCCTTTGCAAACATTACGAAATTACCAAGGACGAAGCGGATCTAGAATACATCAATCGCTATTTCAATTTCATTAAAGAATGCCTCCATACCGATGGGTACTTTTTGAACTACCTCGACATCAATCAAAAATTTACCAAACAAAACAAAGGCACCAATCTCGCCGATGCCAACGGCCGAGCCATTTGGGCCATTGGGTATTTAATATCACTCGCCAACAGTATGCCGGAGGACCTAATATCAGAGGCGCGAACCGCAATGAAATTGGCCTTATCCAACATCTTGCACATTCACTCTCCCCGCGCCATGGCGTTCATCATCAAAGGGGTATACTACAGCGATTCTAGATTCAAATCGGCAGCAAACCTCATCATCATAAAACACCTTGCCGACAAAATGGTACAGATGTATAAACACGAAGCCAACGAAAACTGGCAGTGGTACGAAAGCTATTTAACCTACGGCAACAGCATACTCCCCGAAGCCATGTTATGTGCCTATCTAGCAACCGGAAATCTAGAGTACGAAGAGATCGCCATCGTATCCTTCGATTTCCTGCTCTCCAAAATCATCCCCACAGACCGCATCAACGTAATTTCCAACAAAGGCTGGATGCACAACGGTGAGGAAAACCATCGAGAAATAAAAGGGGGCGAACAACCCATCGATGTAGCCTACACCATTTTAGCGCTAAGCCAATTCTATGAGGCGTTCAAAGAAGAAAACTACCTCGACAAAATGAAGATCGCTTTCAACTGGTTCCTCGGACAAAACCACCTCAACCAAATCATCTACAACCCCTGCACCGGTGGTTGCTACGATGGTCTAGAAGACGAGTACGTCAACCTTAACCAAGGCGCCGAATCAACCGTCAGCTATCTAATGGCGCGCTTAACCATGCACCGCTATTTCGAAAAAGAATACAAGAAAGGACCCACAGCACTATTGCTGCATCCCGAAAGAAAACAGAAAAGCACCAAACAATTTTCACCAACATTTAAATAAACACCATCATGCTATTACCCAAAATCGGAATATCCGAAATCAATCTGCAAAACAGTACCCAATTGCTATCCATCCTCTTAGCCGATGAAATGACGCTGTACATCAAAACCCGTAAGTTCCACTGGAACATCATGGGCAACAGCTTTATGGAGCTCCACAAACTCTTCGAAGCACAATACAACGAGTTCGAAGCCATCATCGACGAAGTAGCCGAACGCATCAACAAACTAGGCAGCAAAACCATAGGAACCATGAAAGAATTCTCGGCCTTGTCCCGACTCAAAGAAAATGAAAACCATTACCCTGGCCAAAAGGAAATGATCCTCGAACTCCTAAACGATAACGAAGCACTTATTGTCGAAATCCGAAAAGACATCGACGCTTGTGCCACCGCCAATCACGATGCTGGGTCGGCCGACTTGCTGACGAAGATCCTACAACAACACGAAACCATGGCGTGGATTTTAAGACGCTATTTAAGTTAAGTGACCACCGTGACCAATACCCTTAAAAATGTTTTTACTGAAACCGGCAATATGGCCGCTTTTACAGGAAGGTTCTTCAAAGAACTGGTCCTCCCTCCGTTTCAAATCAACGAATTCCTGAGACAATGCTATGCCGTGGGGTACAAGTCACTGCCGCTGATTACCATCACAGGGTTTATCATGGGACTAGTGCTAACCATACAGTCACGTCCCACGATGGCCAAGTTTGGAGCGGAGTCCTGGCTGCCCAGAATGGTGTCGCTCTCCCTCATAAGAGAAATAGCACCCGTCATTACAGCACTAATTTGTGCCGGTAAAATCGCCTCAGGAATCGGAGCCGAATTGGGTTCGATGAAAGTAACAGAACAAATTGATGCCATGGAAGTAGCCGCGATTAACCCCTACAAATACCTCGTAGTAACGCGCATATTGGCGACTACTTTAATGATTCCTCTTCTAGTAATCTACGCCGACCTAGTAGGAATCTATGGGGGCTACATTGGCTACAACATCCACAGTGAAATGAGCTTATTCGGATACTTTTCTGGCGTCTTTGAACACCTTGAATTCCTGGACATCCTACCCGCCATCATCAAAACCTTTTTCTTCGGTTTCTTCATCGGACTGATAGGCTGCTACAAAGGGTTTAATGCCGCCAATGGAACCGCTAGCGTCGGAATTGCAGCCAATTCAGCCGTAGTAACCGCCTCGCTATCCATCTTCATCATCGACATGCTGACCGTGCAAATAACCGACTTCCTATTCGCAACCTCATGATACCCAACGATACCATTATTGTGATAACCAACCTCCACAAAACCTTTGGCGAGAACAAAGTACTGGATGGGGTAGAACTTACGGTAAAACAAGGGGAAGACGTGGTGATTTTAGGTCGCTCCGGTTCCGGTAAATCAGTGATGATTAAATGCCTAGTAGGCTTAGTCGCAGCCGATAAAGGTGCCATAAAAGTCTGGGATATCGATATAACCAACCTGAACAATACCGACCTGAATAAAATAAGAGTGCGCATCGGATTCATGTTCCAAAATGGAGCCCTATACGACTCCATGTCGGTGCGCCAAAACCTAACCTTCGCCCTAAAACACCACGATAAAGGCATCGATCAAAAA
>Ga0114967_10000380_pt1 | contig 37635 bp, 48 predicted proteins | sample M_130628_MF_Meta_FD_92639 | JGI IMG/M metagenome (GOLD analysis project Ga0114967, IMG submission 92639) | Freshwater microbial communities from Lake Montjoie, Canada to study carbon cycling - M_130628_MF_MetaG | ecosystem: Environmental > Aquatic > Freshwater > Lake | place: Lake Montjoie...
AACGACTTTACCACACAACCAACAGCACATGCACTTAACGAAGGCATGTTCAAGAAATTCGGCGTCAAAGTAAATTTTGACAAATATGGCCGTGCAGACCTTGAAAATTATCGTAACTTGTTGCGTACAAAAGTACACGCACAAGAAAGCCAAAGCAACTTTAATGCTTTGCTAGATGATGAAGGCTACCAAAAGGACAAGTACATGCTAGGCATGTTAAATGTTCGCATTAAAGAAATGGTCGGCGAGGCCAAGTTGCCAATGAAGACTGTAAATGGTAAGAAGGTCCCAGCGTTTGCCGCAGATGGCAAAGGCAAGAACGATTTATCTAAAGATAAAAAAGTTAAAGAAGAACTCAAAGGCGGCCAAAAGAAAATAGATGTAAATCATAATGGTAAATTAGATGCCGATGATTTCAAGAAACTACGTTCTGGCAAGAAAAAAGATACTAAAGTTAAAGAAGGCCACATGACTCCATTTGAAGCCGCAATGTATCATGGTCATAAGTGCCACGAATGTTACAGTGGCGGTATGTTAGAGTTAGCACATCATCATCAAGTCGAATGTGAAAAGCACGGTGGCAAATTACATTTTGCACCAGGTGGCAATATTCAATTAGAACACAGCGGCAAGATGCACCCATGTGGTGAAGGCCTTGGCAATATGGTAGGTACAGGCGGCGGAGCCGCACTAGGTGCTATGGTAGGTGGCCCAGTTGGAGCCGCAGTAGGTGGCGTTGCAGGTGATGCACTTACAAGCAGTTTAACTAAACCAGGCATTACAGGTACTCAAGGTACAATGCGTCACACAGCACCTGCGATGGAAGGTAAAAAAGCCAAGAAAGACTACGACGGTGACGGCAAAGTTGAATCAGGCGAAGAAGAGTACAAAGGCGCTAAAGATAAGGCGATCAAAAAAGCTATGGCTAACAAATCAAAAATCAAAGAGTCAATTGCACGTTATATTGCAGAAGACGAAGAAGGTAAAGCAAAATCAATCACAGCAGGTCTTGATATGGTTAACGACTTTACATCATGGATGCAACGTGTAGCAACATATCAAACTAAATCAATGATTGAATTGTCTGATCAAATCCGCGCTCACTTTGGTGACGAGGCCGCACAACGTTTCAAACAAGAAACTGGCGCCGCACTTGGACAGTCATTAGAGTCACTAACACAGTCACGTGAACAACTAAGCAATGCTGTTGCTGTTCTAGCTGGCGAAGCTCCTGCACAAGATCAAATGGGCATGGACAACGGTGACGACGGTATGGATATGCAAGAACCAGGAATGGAAGAGCCAGGAATGGACGAAATGCCTCCAGAGGGCGGCGACGATGAGTTTGGCGGTGCTGATGCGGCCTCCGGTGGTGCAAACCTAACAGGACGTGAACCACGTGCTGAATCATATGTTCGCGAATCAATTGCCCGTGGCAATCGTTTAATGGCAATTTTAGGCGCTAAGTAAAATGCGTTTATTTGAATTTGCTGGCGATGCGGCAGATGACGTTGAAGTTGTATTAAGAAACATTAAAGGGCTGGCAGATACAAATCGTATCCCAGCTCATGTACCTTACACAAGCGACGATCCAAAAGCTATTTCTCTAACAAACTTATTAAATCCACTTGGCTATGGAGAAATAGATCAACAGACATTTGATGCTATAGCCAAGAAAATGCAACAGTCAAATGAAGAAGGTTATAAGCAATTAGTCAAAGACTATGATGCAGAAGGTATAACTATCAATACTAAAACAGAACAAGACAAAGAGCCAAGCATGAATTCATCGGATACTAAAGCTGGTAAATCCGTAGATCAAATGGCACATAACGTAGTAACCAAAGACTTGACTTAACACTGATTAGCTGTTATAATTAGTGTATATGACTACAACTATAATCAGCCCTCCTCCGTTCATTGAACGATTCCAATACAAAGCATGCAAACAGATCAATGATCCTATAACACGGAAACGTGTATATGCTACTCCAGACGGAGAACGTCTTCCGTCAGTAACAACAATCCTTAGCGCAACAAAAGATATGACTGCTCTTAACGAGTGGCGAGATCGTATCGGCTGGGACAAAGCACAAGCTATCACAACAGAAGCCGCGGGCATTGGTACTGCGATGCACAACAATCTTGAAAGATTTATTGCAGGTATAGAACGACAGCCAGGCAATAATGCTGTTCACGTACAAGCAAACAAAATGGCTGATGTTATCATTGAAAAAGGTCTAAGTAGAGTTAATGAAGTTTGGGCGATCGAACAAAGTTTATATTATCCTGGACTATACTCGGGCACCACTGACTTAGTGGGCGTACATGCAGATGAACATGCCGTAATGGACTATAAGCAAACGAACAAGCCAAAGAAAGAAGAATGGATCGACGATTATAAGATCCAATTAGTAGCATACATTCTAGCACATAACGAAGTATACAAAACAGATATCCGCAAGGGAGTTGTTTTTATGTGTAGCAGAGCATGTGAATATCAAGAATTTACCTTACTGCCCTCTGAATTCAATAAGTATCAGGACCTATGGTTAGGAAAGGTAGAAGAATATTATGCTGGATCCAATTAAAGCAGGAATCGCTCCTTATATAGAACACTGGATGTATGATGGTGCATATATAGGGTTGCTGGAAAAATTAGAACATGTTCCAAAAATTAACATAGCATTTGAGCTAGGTGCAAGAGATTGCTACGACAGTATTTCTCTAGTAAAATATCTAAACTGTGAAGTACACGCATTTGAAGCAAATCCAGATGCGGCCGAATTCTGTGCAAACACAATCAAAGGCAAGCCGGGGATCATTCTAAATCCTGTGGCCGTTGGCAATTACAATGGCGTAATAGACTTCTATGCTGTAAACACAGACAAGTATAGAAATATTGGCGCAAGTAGTGTTTACAAATTTAATCTAGATCAACAGATACAGCCTCCTGAAGTTATGGAAGCTGGTAACGACATACAGTACAAAATACAAGTCAATATGATAACATTAGAGTCATATTGCAACGAAAAGAACGTCATTCCTGACGCTATTTTCATGGATATACAGGGTGCAGAACTAGATGCACTAAAAGGACTTGGAGATAAAATACAACAGGTCAAAGTAATAGCATTAGAAACACAGTATCACTCTTGCTATTTTGATGCGCCTGTGTTTGATGACATCCATGAATTCCTAACAGGAAAAGGTTTCAAGATTGGTTATTGCCAACAGTCAGGAACCGCAGAAGCTCCACCTATACCAGACCCTCCAAGAGAGTTTTGGTTTGATCTATTATATGTAAAGGAATAAGATGAACGTATTAGTACCAGTGATTGATAATATTTTTAAGTTAATAGGAACTACTAATAAGTTCTGTGTAGAGTTTGGTGTGTATAACGGCATGGATGACAACACTACCCGTTTAATACATTGGCACCAATGGCAAGGATTATACATTGAGTGTGATGACACACAGTACGATCAGATTGTAGCTAACTGCTCAAGATTTCCTGTCAAGGTAATCAAGTCATTCATCACGGCAGAAAATATCAATGAGTTATTTGCACAAGGAGATGTTCCACAGGACTTAGACTTTCTAAGCATCGATGTCGATGGCATGGACTATTGGTTGTGGAAGTCGTTGACTTACCGCCCTAGAGTTGTGTTCATTGAATACAACGGATTAAGAGTACCACCTGAATTAGCAGTACAGGAATACAATCCTACAAACGTGTGGAATCACAGTCGTTGGTTTGGAGCCAGCCTACAGAGCCTAGTTAATCTAGGTAAAGAAAAGGGCTATGAACTGTTTGGCTGTGATGCTCAAGGTGCCAACGCATACTTTATCGTAAAAGAAGAGTTTGACAAGCTAGGTATAGAAGATAACAGTATTGAAAAGATATTCGTACATGCCAACTACGGTGTAGAAGCAGATGGCGGCCATCCTTATCCAGACGGCCCGTACTTGGAAATTTAATATGAGAGTATTTGATTGTTTTACGTTCTTTAACGAACTTGATATGCTGGAACTGCGTCTACGTGAAATGGACTCAGTAGTAGATGCGTTTGTGTTAGTCGAAGCCGATACTACACACAGCAACTTACCCAAGACTTGGATCTTTGAAGAAAACAAAGAACGATTTGCCAAGTGGTTACATAAAATTAGACACATCAAAGTTACTGATATGCCTATGAGCAGTGATGCATGGGTAAATGAAAATCATCAACGCAACGCTATTGCTAGAGCATTAACTGATGTTGAAGCCAACGATCGTATTCTAGTATCCGACTGTGACGAAATCATTCGTCCTAGCACAGTAGAGTACATTAAAAATAGTGCCAGCGATAAATGGTGCTTACAAATGGCTCTGTTCCAATACAAGCTGAACTATCAACGAACACACGGCGGTGCCCACACAGAATGGGGTATGGCTATGCGTGGAGATCAGTTGTCATCAACAACTCCACAACTATTGCGTAATCAACGACTAAATCCAATACCGATCAATGTAGAGCTTGTACCACATGCTGGTTGGCATTTTGCATGGCAGGGCGATGGAGAATGGTTAAGAACCAAGCTGTTGAGCTTTGCACATCAAGAACTTAACAATGCAGAAACATTAGAAGCATATCAAGACCCTAACAAGTTTTTTGAGCAACGTCGTGGCGGTCCTGTCTTTAGCACAGATAAATTTGAAATAGTTAAGATTAACGATTACTTTCCCAATGCTCTACAAGACACTACATTCTTAGCAGATCGTATTTTGCCCAATGCAGAACATGATGCTAGGGAATTTTTGCCTGCTTATAATATATGAAAAAGATTCTAGTAACAGGTGGTGCCGGATTCTTAGGTAGCCATTTAACAAGCAAACTAATCGAGATGGGGCATAAAGTATGGTGCCTGGATAACTTCTGCACAGGCCGAAGAGAAAACATCAGCAATTTGTTAGACAATGAAAATTTTACATTGTTACGACATGATGTTACTGAGCCATTTGACCTAGATATAGACGAAATATATAATCTTGCATGTCCTGCAAGTCCGCCACAGTATCAGTTTGATCCAGTTAAAACTGTAAGGACTAATATATTAGGTGCAATGAATGTACTCGACCTAGCTAGACGTACAGGTGCAAAAGTGTTGCAGGCCAGTACAAGTGAAATCTATGGAGACCCTAGTGTACATCCGCAACCAGAAGAGTATTGGGGTAATGTAAATCCTATAGGTCTTCGCAGTTGCTACGATGAAGGTAAACGTATCGCAGAAACCCTGTTCTTTGACTACTATCGCCAATACCATGTACGTATTAAAGTAGTCCGTATTTTTAATACGTATGGTCCTAATATGGATTTACATGACGGGCGTGTGGTCAGTAACTTTATCAATCAGGCAATACGTAACAAGCCTATTACTATATATGGCACAGGCACACAAACACGTAGTTTCTGTTATGTCTCAGACCTAATCGATGCTATGATAAAAACAATGGAAACTACTGATGCTGTTACTGGTCCTATTAACATAGGCAACCCGGGTGAATTTTCTATGTTAGAGTTAGCCAACAAAGTTATAGAATTAACAGGATCTACCAGTGAAATTGTATTCGAAGACTTGCCACATGACGATCCAAGACAGCGAAAACCAAACATCAACAAAGCACAAGAATTGTTAAACTGGGCTCCTACTATTGACTTAAATGCTGGGTTAATACACACTATAGACTACTTCGAAAAGAAAAAATAGATAAGATAAATATCCTTGTTAAGAGGATATTTTCATGGCTGTTTTACAGATTTCCAAAATACAAGTCCGAAGAGGACAAGAGTCACAAACCGGGATACCAACCCTTTCTGCGGGTGAATTAGCATGGGCTATTGACACACAGAAAGTTTACATCGGTAACGGCTCAGTTGCAGAAGGAGCTCCTTTTGTAGGAAATACTCGCTTACTAACAGAAAACGATGCACAGAACATATTCCAGTTGGCATCAACATATTCATTTGACGGCACTACTAATAAAACAGCAAAAGTACAAACAGGTGCTACAGTTAACACTCCTGTACTTCGCACTTTACAACAAAAATTAGATGATCAAGTAACTCTGTTTGATTTTGGATGTTACGGAGACGGAATTTCCGACGACACTAAAGCACTTCAAAATGCTATAGATCAAATTTATTTAAATTCCTCTGATAAATCTTTTACCAACAGCAGACGCCCGTTGACATTTCCAGCTGGAACATATCTAATTACAGGAACTATATTTGTTCCACCATATGCTAATCTAGTTGGTGCTGGCCCCGATAAAACCGTTATCGTACAATCCGGCCTTGGATTACCTATATTTCAAACTTGTGATTCAAGTTCTACAAACTATTCTAGATATATATGGCCTAATATACAATCCACATTCCAACCAAGACGTGTCAACATGTCTGGCATGACGATGAAATACAGCTCAAATGTAAATCAAATTGGTTCGGACGGAATGTTAGATTTAGATTGCGTATTAGATACTACTATTGATAATATGAAATTTTTAGGTGTTGCGGCAAGCCCAATGAATGACGGAGTTAAGGCTATTCAGATCCGTGGCCAGGGTGCGACTACATCGGAAAATGTACAGATCAATCGTTGCACGTTTGAAAAACTTAACGTAGGGGTATACAGTGACTACGATATTAAAAACCTTAGGATTCAAAATTCAAAATTCTATAACATGGGTAAAGGTATCGCAGTAGCAACAACATTGCCTCAAGGCGATAGTATGCGTACACGTGGTCCGGTGGATGTTAAGATTACAAGTAACAATTTTGATACCATATACCAACAAGCAGTTTTTGTAGGTTCTAATACTGGTAACGTATCAAACCTAGTGCTAAGTCAAAATAATTATTATTACAACTGTGGTAATATGGGTGCATTAAGCACAGACCAATCGCAAGTTTTTGAAGTCATTACTTTCTTCAGTTCGGGCAACACATCATCGAATGATTATTTCAGTAGAGATGAAGCCAACTCTAACGGTGTGCCGAGCCCAATGATACCTTCCGTTAAAGGTCACGTGTCTTTAAATGGAAATAATGTCAGTAGAATAATATTACCAACGAACTTGACTACAAACATTGTGTCCTTGGCTAAATCAGAATATTCAGAACAGCTCAATTTTGATTATGTTGCTACACAAACAAACCTAACACGCATTGGAAAATTACAAATTCTAGTAAATGACACCAGTGCTACAGTATACGACAGTTTCCAATATCAAGGAACAGCTATCGGCGACACTATGAGATTTACGGCAACATTGGCCAGCAATGTCATTACACTTCAGGCAGTGAACTTAAATAATACGCAAGTAACTTTATCATATAAATTTAACCAACTGTATTAATGTTTAAAAAAGAAGCAGACGAGAGACTACATCTCTGGTTTGAATTTAGGCAATCGTTAGAAAATTCAAATGACCCTCTACAGGATCTTGTAGACTTTTGGGATCCAGCACCTAGGATACCCCACAACAGCCTGATAGATCCAAACCATTCCCGAGCATGGCCTACACCTTGGGAAATACTTGAACGCAACAAGTATGATGAATTTACCTTAGTATTAATGATGGGATGGAGTCTACTGCTTACTCCTAAATATAAAAATTCCGAAATTGAAATACGGATAATCATTGACGACAAGTCATCTAGAGTGTATAATGTTTTATGCGTAGATAATTTGTGGGCATTGAATTTTGAAGATCATACAGTGGTAGCGTTGAATTCTATACCAAGTTTATACAGGGTGGAAAATATAGTGCCCTTAAAACAGCCAAGGTAAATATCACTATCCAACAAACACAGCAGTTTAAAAAAATAAAATAGGTGAAGAATGATCACAGTAGTGAAACGCAGTGGCGAACGAGTGCCACTAGATATTAGTAAAATACAGAGACAGGTAGCACATGATTGTAAAGGCATAGATGGCGTAAGTCCGTCAATGATCGAAATCAAAGCACAAATAGAATTGCACGATGGCATGACTACTGAAACGATCGATGAGCTATTGCTAAAGGCAATGGTTGACTTGATCGACGAAACAGAAAATCCAGAAATAAACAACACAAACTATCAATATGTAGCAGGCCGTCAGAAGGTATCTATGCTACGTAAAGAAGTATACGGATCATACACTCCTCCCAAATTATATGACATAGTTAAAACTAATGTCTCCGCCGGTATGTACACAAGCGAACTGCTTGATTGGTACACTGAAGAAGAATGGAATATCATTGACCTCTTTATTGATCATGCCAAAGACGAAGAGTATACCTATGCGGCTATTGCACAATTGGCAGAAAAATATCTTGTACAAAATAGAGCTACAGGACAAATTTATGAAACACCACAAGTAAGGTATGCCATTGCGGCGGCTACTGCGTTTCACAGTGAGCCAAAGGATAAGAGGTTAAAATATGTTAAAGAATATTATGAGTGTGCCAGCGATGGTCATTTCACTCTTGCTACCCCTGTGCTGGCTGGCCTCGGCACTACTACAAAGCAGTTTTCTTCTTGCGTTCTCATTTCTAGCGACGATACTCTGGATAGCATTTTTGCCGCCGGTGAAATGATGGCCAAGTATGCCAGCAAACGTGCCGGCATTGGTTTGGAGATAGGTCGCATCCGCCCACTCGGCGCTCCCATCAGGAATGGGGAAATCAAACATACAGGTATGATACCATTCCTAAAGAAATGGTTCGCTGACCTTCGTAGTTGTAGTCAAGGTGGAATACGTAATGCATCATGCACAGTTACTTTTCCCGTCTGGCATTATCAGTTTGAAGACCTTATTGTACTAAAGAATAATCAAGGTACAGAAGAAGTTCGTGTACGTCAAATGGATTACTCTGTTGTTGTTAATGCCATGTTCTGGAGACGTTACAAGAACGGCGAAACAATGACACTTTTTGATCCAAGTGAAGTTCCAGACTTGTACGAAGCATATTATCGAGACAGCAAAGAATTTGAAACATTATATTTGAAATATGAACAAGATAAGACAAAGAAAAAGAAAGTCGTATCTGCAGATGAGATATTCAAGAATGGTATCCTTAAAGAACGCACTGACACAGGTAGGATATACCTCGTTAACATTGACAACGTTATTAACCAAGGCCCGTTTGATACCCGTGTTGATCCAATATATCAAAGCAACCTCTGCCAAGAAATCTTATTGCCGACGAAGCCATTCCAGAGAATTGAAGACCCTGAAGGCAGGATTGCTCTTTGCACTCTTGGATCAATAAATTGGGGTGCATTCCGTAACCCACAAGAGATGCGCAAAGCGTGTCGTGTCCTTGTACGCTCCCTCTCTAACTTACTCAACTATCAAGACTTTTTGTCAATCCAAAGTAAATTAGCAAATACAGAATTTGAACCATTAGGAGTTGGTATTACTAACTTGGCATATTGGCATGCTCGTAAGAGTTTCAAGTACGGAGAAGTTGATGCACTTGCAGAAGTTAAACGTTGGATGGAACATCAAGCATATTTCCTAACTGAAATGAGTGTTGAACTTGCCCAAGAAAGAGGCCCATGTCAGCGTAGCCAATACACTTATTACGGTAAGGGAGTATTCCCCTGGGAACGCCGAGCCGCCGGTGTCAATGAACTAACAGACTTTACTCCAAGTGGCAATTTAGATTGGGAAGGTCTACGTAAAAGGTTGTTACAATTTGGTATTCGCAACGCTACATTGATGGCAGTAGCACCTGTAGAATCTAGCTCTGTTGTTCTAAACTCCACCAACGGAATTGAAATGCCGATGGAAATGATTTCTGTTAAGGAATCTAAAGCAGGTTCATTTGTACAGGTCGTACCAGAATATCATAGATTGAAAAACAAGTATCAAATGATGTGGGACCAAAAGGACTGTGTTGATTACTTAAAAACATCTGCAGTATTGGCCGCATATATTGATCAAAGTTTGAGCACCAACACTTTTTATAATCCAGCACATTTTTCAGGCGGTAAGGTTCCAGGAACTTTAATTGCTAAAAATTTAATGTTAGCCTATAAGTGGGGTTTAAAAACTGTATACTACAGTTTAATTAACAAAGTTGGTGCAAAATTAAGTGTAACTGCAACTCAATCTATTCCTGTCCTGCACGGCGAACCTATAACTATATACACTGACGAAGAAGACTGCGAGGCATGCAAACTATGAGCAAAGCACAATACAATTTAACAAAACAAACAAACTACCTCAAGCGTAAGATGTTCCTAGATCCAGAAGGTCCGGTAACAGTACAACGTTTTGAAGAAGTCAAATATCCTAAGATTGCTAAATTTGAAGAACTTGCTCGTGGGTTCTTTTGGGTTCCGGAAGAGATCAGTCTTACTAAAGACAAGATGGATCACAAGGACTCAAGTGATGCCGTCAAACATATCTTCACCAGCAACTTGTTACGGCAAACAGCACTAGATTCAATTCAAGGTCGTGCGCCCAATCAAGTATTCAGTCCAGTAATTAGCATTCCAGAGTTAGAAGCACTTGTATCGAACTGGAGTTTCTTTGAAACTAACATTCATTCAAAGAGCTACAGTCATATTATTAGGAACGTATATGGAGTACCTAAAGAAGAATTTAATAAGATTCACGACACAGCTGAAATTGTTAGCATGGCAGCTAATATTGGTCGCTACTATGAGGATCTTCATCAGCTTAATTGTCGTAAGGAAGTGGGAGAAGAAATTGAACTCCATACTCATAAACGAGCAATATGGCTCGCCCTACATGCTTCATATGCACTGGAGGCTCTACGCTTCATGGTGAGTTTCGCCACAAGTCTAGCAATGGTGGAAAACAAAATCTACATTGGTAATGGCAACATTATCAGCTTGATCCTACAAGACGAGATTTTACATGCCGACTGGACTGCATGGCTAATTAACAATGTAACTAAAGATGATCCAGACTTCTTGTCAATTGAAGAAGAATGTAAAGAAGAAGTATACGCAATGTACATGGATGTTATCCGAGAAGAAAAGGAATGGGCAGAGTATTTGTTCAAGTTAGGACCAGTTATTGGTCTTAATGCTACCATCCTTCGAGACTTTGTAGATTTTACAGCATTTAATCGTCTAAAGGAAATTGGCATCAAGTATGCTGAAGAACATCCACGTAGCAGTCCTATTCCATGGTTTAACAAGCATGTGAATATCAACAAGAAGCAGTCAGCACTACAAGAAACTGAATCAACAAACTATGTTATTGGGGTTATGAGCGACAACGTAACTTATGAGGAATTACCAGATTTATGAAAGCAATAGTATGGTCAAAAGACCAATGTCCGTTTTGTGTACAGGCAAAAGCTCTACTCGATAGCAAAGGTATTGAGTACGAAGAACGCAATGTCAGCAAGGATTGGACAAAAGAGCAACTGCTAGAAGCAGTACCTACTGCGAGGACATTACCGCAGATATTTTTAGATGGTGAACCAATTGGCGGATTCAACGAACTCAGACAACACCTTAATTCTTAACGATCCTAACTCTGTTGATACTATAACTATCAACGGCGGACCGTATACTATTGATACTACTGCGATCGGAGGCTATTATTCAACAGCCTCGATGAATTATGGAAATATTACTATCAGCAACGGTGGTACTACTTCTCCATGGAATAGTGGTTATATAACAACCAATGCGAGTCAACCTAGTCTACATGTAACTGGAGACGCAGAATTTGAAAATGACATTACAATAAAAGGTGTCAGCATAGTTAAGACCTTGGAAGAAATTAATAAACGTCTTGCAATACTTGTACCCGATCCTGCTAAACTAGAACACTTCGAAGCACTTAAAAAAGCATACGACCATTATAAAGTACTAGAAGCACTTTGCCAATTACCCACGAAAGAATCAAAATAAATGAATGTTAAACTTTTATCATATAGTCAACCCACCGACGAATTTAGATCTATTGGAATCGACGATGCGCAGGAACTCATTGCGTATTGCGCCCGTGTGTCCAATCCTACCAATCAGCTCAATACAGAAACGTCCGAAAAACTTATACGATACCTTGTCAAGCACCAGCACTGGAGTCCTCTCGAAATGGTCTCAGCCTGTATCGAAATCTCCACTACTAGAGATATTGCACGACAAATCTTGCGCCACAGAAGTTTCAGCTTCCAAGAGTTCAGTCAGCGATATGCTGACCCTACTAAAGACCTGTCGTTTGTATGTAGAGAAGCACGACTCCAAGATACAAAAAACAGACAGAACAGTATCCCAGTCGATGATCAACTGTTACAAAATGAATGGTACAGAGCTCAACAACGAGTTATCTATGCGGCCAAGCGAGAATACGAATGGGCCATCGCTAACGGTATAGCAAAAGAACAAGCTCGTGCTGTACTGCCCGAGGGACTTACAGAAAGCCGTTTATATATGAATGGAACTCTACGTAGTTGGATCCATTTTATTGAACTGCGTAGTGCTAACGGTACCCAGAAAGAGCACCAGGAAGTTGCTATTGCCTGTGCAAAAGTTATTGCAGAAATATTTCCAATGGCGACCGAATATGTCAAGTATATGGGCGACCATACTTGGTTAGAATTAAACGAAAAGGAATAATATGTTATTAAATTTAAAGAAAGATTTCTCCAATGGAGATGTAGTGAGTATCAAGCTGATCAACGGTGATGAAATTATCGCCCGCTTTGAATCAGAAGATGAGAACAATATCACAATTAGTCGCCCATTAGCACTAACCATGAGTGGGCAAGGCTTAGGTATGATTCCGTGGGTATTTTTGGGTAAAGAAGACTCTATTACAATACGTAAGAAAAATACGTTTTTTGTAGTGGCCAGCAAGGGCGAAGCCGCAAAGCAATACACTGAAGGTACCACCGGTATTGCGCTGAGTTAAATACTATTATGGCACAACACGTTACAGTACCAGGTTCTATTGTATTCAATCCTCGTTCGGCATTTAACCAAGAGGGGCTATATAATACCCTGCGTTTGATTAAACCGCAGGATCCCAGCCTTACCGTAGTGAGCATTGCTATACCTTTTGTACATGTTAATTGTAAAGAATTCGGTATTATTGATCCAATAGCAGAACTAAAAAATGCCGCAGAGAGACTTTATGATTATTTTATAAAATATTATATCCAGCCTATTTGGAATGCTGTATATAGTTTGTATGAAGCTCTTAAAAATCTAGGACTAGGCATAATTGATCTTGCCATAGGAATTTTTGATTTACATATCAGTGACCTGTTCGATCCTGATCTGTTTGGTAGAGTAAAAGCAAAAGTTTTAGATTGGTACTACAATAGAAAACAAGATTTAATCGATCTACTAAACACTCTAGGTATCCGCTTTCCTTTTACCTTTAGTCTTAAATCCGCAGAACTTGAAATTGAAGAACTTGTAAAGGCTATTTGCAACAGTTTATGGGCGTTCTTGATCAAAGCATTTAAAAGAATAATTACACTAATTTCCCAGGGTATTAAGCTATGGGAAGCTATCTATAATCGAAGCATCCCTACCTGGAGTGAACTCTGGGACGGTGCTGTAAATGCAGTCCTAGGAGTCATTGCAGACTTCTTAACTAACGTTCCTACTCTAAAGGACATTTTCGATGCTCTCGAGGCATTTGCAAAATCTGTGTGGAATAAAGCTGTTGTTACTTTTCAAGAAATACTTGCTGTTATACAAGATTTTACTTTTGGAATTTTTGGAAAACTTTTTAATTTCAGTTTTCCAAAATGGAATCCTAACTCGTTCAATCCTGAAATAGATTTGATGCGTATACTAAATCAAATGCAGTTGTACCTAAAGAACTTCCTATTAAGTATTATTACAAATTTTGTCAAGGCTGTCGCAGACATACTATCTTTCTTTGGTGTTACGATACTCGATGCACTTACCTTTGAAATTCCCATAACCCTATGTGCAGTGGTAAATGATACCTCTGGTACAACAACTACTCCTGTCGTTCCAATTCCATAAATAGCTGTGTCGCTGATTGTAAAATCACATAGTGATTTGGGTGAGTGTAAGGCTCACCGGAATGTGAGGGACATGGGTTAGTTGGCGATCCCTCGGTTGACGTAATGGTCGGCTGGTAGTATAATGTAAGTTATTGCTGTATGAAGCAAAGAGAAAAGTGTTCTGGACGCGGGTTCGACTCCCGCCAGGTCCACCATAAAGATTGTAATGAAAGAAAAAATATTAACTGCTATTGAAATGATTGCAGAGTTCCTAAAGGGAATAGCACAATCTTTATGATGGGCCTGCCATGGTTTCGACAGGGCAACAAGTAAACAAGTGGACAGCACGACAGCGATAGTCGTAAAAACTAAACAAAAGTAAACGCAAACGACTCACAGTTCGCATTGGCCGCCTAACAGCCGCCTAGGGCAGGAAATGCCTCGTAACAGAAACAACCAGAAAGCACCTTCGGGTGCTTTCGTTATTTTAAATATGTATATGAAACATTACCACGTTGTCCGAAATATCTTAGATCAGCAGACTGTTAGCCTAGTTAAGTATTCCATGTTGATCATGAAGAATACACAGTATTACGTTAACAAGGTACCGATGGATGATCACAGCGCATTTGCAGACGGAAATCCGGTAGACCACGACTGCTGGGGAACTTATGCGCCACCTATAACTGAAGCATTGTTGCTAGAGTGCCTTCCAATAGCTGAAAAAACATTCGATGTTAAATTGCATCCGGCTTTTAGTTTTTGTCGTATATATTGGACAGGATCAGACATGTTCAAACACAAGGATCGTCCAAGTTGTGAATATTCAATCAGTCTAAACATTTCAAACGATCCAGAACCTTGGCCTATCTATTTTGAAGGCGAGCCGGTAATATTATATCCAGGGGATGGTGTATTATACGAAGGATGTAAAGCTGAACATTGGCGTGAAACTTTTACCGGACGAGAGCAATTCCAAGTATTTCTACACTACATTAACCAAAATGGACCATTTGCCAGCGAAGCTTTGGACGGAAGACCTATGCTAGGACTGAAATTTCCACACTCTGCCTAATTTGGTAAAATTAGTCCTTGACTTTTAATTGATATTACCATATAATAGTAATACTGTTAATTAAAGGAGGACGTTATGTCTACAGACACAGTGATTCACAATTTAAGTAGTTTTTGTAAAGCCAATTCCGGCGATCCCCAAATTTGGGTTAATAAAGGTACATCGTACTATTGGAACCGTGGGCGCACAAGCTCAAACGGTATTGTCAACGGCGTAGTACGCAAGTTGGCAGGCATCGATGCAACAGGTGTCCAAATCTGGGTAGTTGCTGGTAGCTTCAAGATCAGCCCAGAAGGTGAAATCCTGCGCTTTACAGGATTACCAAAAAAGACTCAAGTAACCTTCAATGCGGTTGCCGAAGTTATCCCACAAACAGAATCCGAAACAGTTACGGTATAATTATGTCGATGCATTTGGAAGGCCCGTGGCTAAGCACTACAGGCAAAAAGAAAGGCAAACAGAAATTTGCTTCTGCAGAACATGCCCGCAAAGCACGTGAGCAAGAAGAAAGTTGGAAAGATCTACTCAAAAGACAGGGCATCGAAGCCGAAGAGCGAAAGCGGACTCGTGCTATGAGTGCTGGTAATTTGAGTTCATCCGGATACAGTTTGCGTATTCCAGAAGGTCGTAATACTACAGCCCATATTCCTAGTAGAGATTCAGGCGGCGGAAATGCAACACTTCCTCCTCCAAAAGTCTACACAGGGACTAAGGTTTTGGGTATTGCTACGATGCACAAGTCAAATGCTGTTCCGGTTTTTTCGGACGAACAAGCAGTTGATATTTCCAAAATGCGTCGATAAAGGTTGACATTAGGTATTACCTATGTTATACTATATACACATTAACACACAGAGAGGTTAGTTATGAAAGCGTTTGTAATCGGAACCATTTTTGGTATCCTAATTTGTACAGTAGGCGTTACAGGTATCGCTAAGATATTTGACAACGGCGTTACAAAAGTTCAGTCGGTTGCCAAGGAGGCCGCAAAATGAAAAAGTCACTATTGTTGATTCCTATCGTTGCAGTTCTTACAGCATGCGGTTCTATGAAAGAAATTGAAGACCGCAAATCTTATGCACAGCCTAGCTGGTATCAAGATTGCGCCCAAAGCGGATCCGAAGGTTGGTTCTGGTGGAGCAAAGACATGGCCTATGCTTGTGGTGCAGGTGAAAGCATCTATGCTCAAGCCGCAGAAGAGCAGATGTATGCCATTGCTATGAATAACTTTGCCAAACGTATTAACAGCGAAGTAAACAGTTCAACTGAAATTAAGTTTATTGACGACAAGAAATCTACTCGTACAGTAATTTCTTATACTGTTAAAAATACTGTTATCCGCGAGCATCTTCAACGTGAAGTTGGACAGTTTACAATGGGTGGGAAACACTATACCTTTGTACGTCTAAAGATGCCCAAGGCTACGTTCGATCAACTTGTTTCAGAAGCCAAGAGCAAGTCATGAACGCCTACAGAGTTAAGGAGATAATGTGGGCTGTAATAGTCCTTGTGTTCCTCCTTTTATTCATGCTGTCTGGTTGCTCTAGTGCTCCTAGAGTAGCCAGCAGAGATCAGTACTGCCATACCAGTCAAACTATTGAAACCACTAATCGAAGTGAGGTCAATAGTAAGACTGTAGTAGAATGTACAGATGATCGTATTAAACAGCTTGTTCAAGTTCGAACAGGCATTGCTAACAACTGCGGTGAAAACGTAGAATGGATAAGGACCCCAAGTGGAAAAGATATTCCGGTTAAAACATTGGTATGCCAGAAGTTTAACGGTCGTTGGGAAATTGTTCCTGAGTACGCTGTTAGTCGCTAACCTAGCATACGCAGATAATTTACCATCATCAGTCAGAGGTCGTGCCCAAGGCTATGATGTCAACGGTGGACTTAAGAGTTGGTTTGGCGGAGGTAAATTACCTGCTGAAGATCAACGAACTCATCTACAGGCTATTCTAACCGCACTCAACAATCTTCAAAACGGAGAAATTGCTGAGTGGTTTAATCCGTATACTAATAATAACGGACAGGTTAGAGTCGTGTATACTACAAATACCGGCAATGGTTTTTGCCGTGTGTTTCAAACATTAGTCAGAATTGGTGGCGATGTTACACAATATCAAGAAACTGCTTGTGTTAGTGGAGACAAGAATTCTTGGGATTTTTACAAATAAATAGGTGACAGGGAGAAAAAATGTTAATCGCTTATCTATCTTTAATATCAGGACTGTTAATCAGTGCTGTTGCAATTTACTATTCCGTAGAAGGTTTAGTAGCAATCTATCCGGCTATGGCCGTGCCTATTATTATCATGGGTGTCGCAATTGAGTTAGGTAAGTTAAGTCTAACTGTCTGGCTAAAACAATTTTGGGATCGTGCGCCCATATTCCTCAAGGCATACATGTTGCCTGCTGTGGCTGTACTAATGCTAATTACATCAATTGGTGTATTTGGCTTCCTAAGTAAAGCACCTAGTGATCAAATCTTAGTCAGTGGTGACGTCCAGAGTAAGTTAGCAATATATGATGAAAAGATCAAAACAGCCAAGGACAATATAGATGCGAACCGGAAGGCGCTTAAACAGATGGATGAAGCTGTGGACCAAGTTATGGGTCGAAGCAGTGATGAAAAAGGGGCCGAGAAAGCAGTTGGCATTAGACGCAGTCAGCAAAAGGAACGAGCAAGACTTCAATCCGAGATCGCGGCCGAACAGAAAATTGTTGCCGCTGTAAGCGAAGAACGTGCGCCAATTGCGGCGGAGAACCGAAAGGTAGAGGCGGACGTTGGACCTATTAAGTATATTGCGGCCTTTATATACGGATCTAATCCTGATGCCAACGTATTAGAAAAAGCTGTAACTTGGATTACAGTTCTTATTGTCGTAGTACTGGACCCGTTAGCCGTAGTATTATTGTTAGCCAGTCAATATAGTTTTGCTTGGGCTAAGGAAGAAAAAGAAAAAGGCCCGCTGGAAGAAACACCGATTGAATTACCTGTTGTACCAACGCCTTTGGAAGATACCGTGCCTGTCATTGAAGAAGGCTTTGAAGGAGTCAAAGACCCCAAGACCGGAGAATGGATACAAACAGGACCTAGCTTTCAATACGAAGTCCATCCTGATGAAGGTGCTGTATCCAAATATAGTAGCGAGGCGACTCCTGAAGAAGATGAAGCTTTCGCCGAACTTGCAAAGAAACAGGCATCTCAACCTACTACAGTTGAATACCAAATACTTGAAGATGTCCATGACGAGGAACCTGATGTTGTTACTCCCTATGTAACACCCCCAGTGATAACCACAGCAACTACATTTGTTCCACCTACATCTGGATACTACGAAGTGACACATACCGATAATGGTGTTATACTTAAAGATAGAGATGGCGGGGAAACTCATGTAACTTTAGAAATGGCAGAACCTACTCCTACCTATGTTCAAAACGAAGAACAGAAAGAAGGCGGCCTTTGGCAAAACATAGCCCATCCTATCACTTCAGAAGAATATCAACAAAAGGCAAAGAAGAATGACAACGGGTAAAATTACTCTAATAACACCACCTGACTTTTACGAAAACGAAAACCTTAGCATACTATTAATTGGACTCAACGAAGAAGAACAAACAAGTTCTACTGAATGGTTAGGCTCTGCTGAAATAGAAACTAACACCAATCTTTATTATTATCAAAACGAAGATACGATCGAATGGTTGCTATACGCAATAGCAAGGAGTGATGCAGTATATGTAAATGCAGACTCCGATAGTTACATGGTCCAAACTATGTTAAGTTACATGATTGGCAAATCCCATGTTTATTTTAGTTCCACTGACGAGACTAAAACTCGCTTATTCTCTTGTATTAGCGGACATCGCGTAAATAATATTACAGAATTTTTACAAGGCGTATTCAGTGATTAAAGACAAACACTCCTGCGATTTTTGCGGGAAAAGTAAAGAAGAAGTTGAAAAACTCATTGTCGGGAATGACGTTGGTATATGCAACGAGTGTATTGATCTATGCTCAAATATTTTAACTGATGAAAAAGTAAAAGAATTTCCCGACGAAGACGAATTACGATCAAAATACAATCCCAGTAAAATTAAAGAGTATCTTGATGAATATGTCATCGGCCAAGACCATGCAAAAATAAGTCTTAGCGTTGCGGTCAATCAACACTATAAGCGCATCAATAATCCAAGTCCGGATATTAAATTAGAAAAATCAAACGTACTGCTATTGGGCCCTACTGGGTGCGGTAAGACTATGATGGCTAAGAAAATTGCAGAGTTCCTAGATTTGCCATTTGCGGTATGCGATGCTACAGGATTAACAGAAGCAGGGTATGTAGGCGATGACGTTGAAAGTATCCTTACTCGACTTGTATCTATCGCAGACGGCGATGTAATGAAAGCTCAGCGAGGTATCGTATATATCGACGAGATTGATAAAATTAGTCGCAAGGGCGAGAATGTCAGTATCACACGTGACGTAAGCGGCGAAGGTGTGCAACAGGCCTTACTGAAAATGGTTGAGGGATCCATTATGCGTTTACCAACAGGCGACAAGCGTAAACACCCCGGCAAGGAAGTATTGGAAATTGATACCAGTGAAATACTGTTTATCTGCGGTGGCGCATTTGTAGGCCTTGATAAGGTTATTGATCGTAGGGTAAACAGTAACTCAATTGGATTTAGCAGTAAGGTGCATAGCAAAAATGAAATTAAAAATGTACACAAAGACGTTACTACTAAGGACATTATCACCTATGGAATGATTCCAGAATTTGTTGGACGATTTGGAATTATTACCCATGTCAACGAACTTAGTGTTAAAGACCTAGTGACTATTTTAAAAGAACCAAAAAATAGTCTAATTAGACAATATCAATATCTTTTTGAGTTAGACGGTGTTGACCTATCATTCGATAATGATGCACTAGAGCTTATTGCAGAACAGGCCAAAGAACTTGAAACAAATGCTCGCGGCCTTAAAAATTGTTTAGAAAAAGTACTTTTAAAGTACCAGTTTGAAGTGACTGATTTAGTGGCCCGTGGATTGACAGGAATTAGAATAAGTAAAGATACAGTTAAAGGCGGTACTGCCGCACTTATTTTTGAAGAGAAAAATGGCAAAAAATCAAAACAGTAAACGAGGCTTAGTAGTAGAGGTAGGAGATAATTTTAATGCTTCGCTTAGAAAATTTAAGAAAAAAGTAGATGATAGTGGTCTATTGATGACTATCCTATCCAAACAGTTTTACGAAAAACCAACTACCAAACGTAAGCGTAAAAAAGGAGCCGCAAAGGCTCGCTGGAATAAACATTTACGCAATCAACAACTTCCACCAAAACTCTACTAATTTACCTTAAATGATGTTATACTATACGTATGACAAAACACTTAATGGTAGACTTAGAAACAATGGCGATCACGCCACGTACAGTTGTGCTGACTCTTGGAGCAGTTACATTTGATCCGTACAGCGATAAGATCTTTGACGAGCTGTATTTGAAGTTCAATCTAGACGACCAAGATAAATTGGGCAGAGACATTGACCCTAATACACTAGATTGGTGGGCAAAACAAGAACCAGCAGTGATGGAAGAAGCATTCAGCTCAGACGGCAGAATTAGTGTTGTTGACGGTATTGATGCGTTCCACAAATTTGCATGGGGATGTGACAAGATTTGGAGTCATGGTGCTGTCTTTGATATTATCATCCTTGAAGACATCTATCGCCAAATTGGCAAGCCTATTCCTTGGGAATTTTGGCGGTGCCGTGATACACGCACATTGTTCGACCTAGCTGATCCAGAAATGGAAAAAAGCGTCCAACAACATAATGCGCTGTTCGACGCTATCCGTCAAGCTAAGGGTGTACAGACTTGTATGCGAAAGCTAGGCAAGTCTACTTAAACCAACCAATCTTTTCACCAGCGGCCTTTCTACGGTCGCTTTCTTCTTTTGTGCTAGGATAACGGCTGGCCCAAATTAAGATCAGTGCAAAGAACACGCTCATACCTGCAACTGCTTTCCAGTTTTGTGTAGCAAACCATAAGATGACTAGGCTGGCATCCATACAGATAAACATAATCCATTTTACTTTATTAGGATACACTCGTCCGTCATTCCAGTTTTTAATGAATGGACCAAATAGTTTGTGATTCATCATGTAGTTGTGAAAACGTTCTGAGCTCTTGCTAAAACAATAAGCCGCAATCAAACTTGGTGTTGACCAAGGAATGCCCGGAACTATAACGCCAATATAGGCAACGCCTAAGAATAGGAAGCCTGCGGCCATCCATAGATACTTTTTAGTTTTTGTAAACATCAAATGCCTCTTTAAGTGAACGAGCCAGATAATCTATATCTGCTTCGGTGTGATTGGGCGTTGGTGTAAAGCGCAATCTTTCACTACCCCACGGAACTGTGGGATAGTTGATGGGTTGTACGTACAATGCCTTTTCTTCTAATAACCAATCTGAGATTGCTTTAGTTTTCTTTGCATCACGTATCATAACAGGAACAATGTGTCCGTTCTCTGATAAGGGATTAATTTCTAAACCGGTAGCACGTAGGTGCTCTCTGGTATTGTGTGCTACTTCAAATATCTTAGCACGTAGTTCTGGATGGTCTTGGACGTACTTTACTGACGCTAATGCACCTGCGCAAAGCACAGGACTCATTGATGTACTAAAAATAAATCCATCTGCATAACTTCGTACCATGTCAACTAGGTCGCGGCTTCCGGCAATGTATCCACCTTGTACGCCAAATGCTTTTGCCAATGTACCTTGGATGATGTCTACTCCATCTACGCAGAATTGTTCTTCAGCAACTCCTGCACCACGGGGACCATATAGACCAACCGCGTGTACTTCGTCAACATAAACCATAGCACCGTGTAAGCGAGCAATTTCGCAAACATCGCTGACTAATCCTCTATCACCGTCCATGGAGTAAACTCCTTCTAGAGCAATAATAGGTTGTACATCAATTGGCAATCCTTGTAGTATTTCACGTAGATGATTTAGATCATTATGATTCCAAACTGTTCTAGGCGCTTTAGTTGACTTAATACCAACAATCATCGAGTTGTGATTATGCTTGTCGCTTATGTAATGTACATTTGGAATCATGCGGCCCAGAACGCTAAGGGTAGCTTGGTTGGCTACATAACCGCTGGTAAAAGTCAGCGCACTTGTTTTGTCATGTAGTTTAGCAAGTTCGTATTCTAGAGCAACGTGATAGTGAGTTGTTCCGCTAATGTTGCGGGTGCCGCCGGCACCTGCACCTGCGGTATCTAATGCGGTGTGCATAGCATCAACTACTACTTTATGCTGACCCATGCCTAGATAGTCGTTTGAACACCAGTTGGTAATATGTTTGATGTTGTATTTTCCGTACCAAATGGCTTTTGGAAAGTCACCCCGCTGTCGCAGGATGTCTGTGAATACTCTGTAATTGCCTTCGGTCTTGAGTTTCTCTAGACTTTTGGCAATCGCATCTTGTGTTTTTGGCTTAATCATAGCATTATTTATGTGGTAATTTAATTGACAGGTTTACCATTTGAGTGTATAATAGTTGTTATATCATTCAGAAAGACACTATTATGAAAATCGGATTAAGTTACAGCCGTTGCATTAGAGACATTGTCGACGGTACTATAGATATTAATGAAGTACTCGTTCTCATCACTCGCACAGATTTTGATCCGCACAATGACGAGCAGTGGTCAGGTATTTGGGAAGGGTACGGCGGCGGCCAGAATTTTGGAGGACTGTGGAGTAATCCAGAATGGGCAGGATATAATGATGAGGCTAAGTTCCGTGCAATAAGTATCGAACTGTATGATACAGGTAAGATGCACCAACCACGCCAGTTCGGAGCTCATCCCCGCAGGATGCCGTACATTTGGTTGGAAGCAGTATTGCCTAACACAGAGTTAGACTCTAACCCAACCTTAAAAAGAGCTTGGGAAGGATTTCAAACTATTGCAGGGTTGAGTGGAGTAACATTAGATAAGGAAGCACAATGAAAATTAATTTAGTCAGCGACATGCATCTTAACTTTGCGGACATTGAATTGCCCGGCGGCGATGTATTGATTATGGCTGGCGATATTATTGAAGCTGGCGGACTGCGCCGTGCCGACAATGCCAAACGAGATACTTTTTTAGCTGATCGCTATCGCCGTTTCTTCAAGGAAGAAATGCCCAAGTACCGTAAGGTAATTTACATTATGGGTAATCACGAGCATTACAACAACAGCTATGATGACACGCCAGATCGTATCCGCAGAGAACTGCCAGATAACGTCTACTTCCTTGAACAGGAATCAGTTCAGATTGATGACGTATGGTTCTTCGGAGCTACGTTCTGGACTGACATGAACAAAGGTAACCCTACCAGCATGCAGATTATCAAACAGGGCATGAACGACTTTAAGATCATTAAGTTTGGTCATGGTATCAAGATCGATAATTACGGTGAAAGCTACTGGACTAATCAGTTTACTCCTGCTTATGCGGCCAGTGTGTTTAAGGATACTGTAGACAAGCTCAAGGTGTTTTTAGACGAGCACAAGGACGACAAAGTAGTTGTAGTCAGTCATCATGCGCCCAGTGCTATGAGTATTGATCCTATGTTCAAAGATGACCATCACATGAACGGTGCTTACTACAGTGATCTAAGTGAATTGATTTTAGATAATCCTCAGATCAAAACTTGGGTACACGGTCATATGCACAATCAAAGTGACTATATGATCGGTGACACTCGTGTTCTTACTAACCCACGTGGTTACCTAGGATACGAAACTATCGCCAATACATTTGATCCTGGATTCAGTTTTGAAGTATGATGGTACGATCTTACGATTCGAAGACTGTTCGATTATCTTGGGAGTCTAAAGACGACAACCGCACATGGGACAAAGCCTGTATCTATGCTGTTGAAACATTTGGACTCCCAGGTGATCGATTTGAATGCCATTCAAACGAAGAATGGATGGACTTTGAATTTAAAGACGAGAAAGACGCACTCATGTTTCTAATGGGTGTTTCGTGAACTCAATAACCTTTGGCAAGGATCAGTACCACCTTAACGGTGCTATGGAAGTCTGGTGTCGTGAAAATATAGGTGACGGTGGTTGGGGTGGTATGGATGGAGAGTTTTGGTATATTAAGAGCATGTTTGGCAATACTACATTTACATTTAGAGATCCAAAACATCTAACCTTATTTGTGTTGAGGTGGGCATGACTGGATGGCAAAGCAAAAAGGCTATGAAAGGCGTTGAGCAAGAAATAGCTGACAAGATGGGCAATGACTTAGCTCGTGAGATTGACCGTGAAGTGCTCTGGGGTATGCTTAAAGGCATAGGATGGACTCGGGTCATGCTGGATCGACTACAGGACAACAAACACGCCATTGACATTACTATCTGGTTGGAAGCTAACTGTAAAAAAGCCTTTGAACGCAATGGTAGAGATTTTATCTTTGAAGACTCTAAAGATGCCACAATGTTTATATTGAGATGGGTTTGATAAAAGTTAACGAAGATTACTACGCCGTTGAATTGAATTGGCGTCCTTCTAAAGAAATACTAAATTGGTGTCGCAGTTCTTTCGGTGACGGAGAGGACGGTCGATGGCATTATCTGCATCCCAATATCTGTTTTACCAGAGAGTCAGATCGACTGCTGTTTATACTGAGATGGTCATAAGTAAAAAACAGACACACAGAGAGAATTAAGTCTTAAACAAAGGAGAAAAATGGACTTTATAACAAACGTCTTATTAAAAGACATTTCGTATCTATGGATGATCTTCTTCATTATGATCACCGCTGGATTAGCAAAAGAGTACGCTCTATTTGCCCCAGCGTTTGCCTATGTAAGAAACACATTCCGTAGCAACAGGTTCGTTGTAGTGCTCTTAAGCGCAATTGGCGGAGTATTGCCAATTGAAGGTCGAGTCACTGTGTCAGCAGGTCTGCTGGATACAGTTGCACCAAAAGATGGACCGGGCCGTGAGAAGTTAGGCATTGTTGATTATTTGAGTACGCACCACTATTATTTGTGGTCGCCACTTGAGAAAACAGTAATCCTACCTATCGCGGCATTTGGTCTAACTTATGGTGCATGGCTTGGCCTAATCGCACCACTGTTAGTTGTTAGTTTTGTATTCATCGCTTGGTACATTTGGTCGCAAGTGCATGATGAAGAAATTACAATTACACCAGGAAACTTTAAACTATCATCAGTCCTTCGTAATGTTTTACCGATGTTCGTAGCCATTGGCTTGTACATCTACGAAAGCAAGTGGATGATTGGATGTTTTGGTTTCCTAACCCTATACTATATCATCATCAGTCAACAATGGAACATTAAGAAATTATTGGGCTATGTTCGCTGGGATGTATTAGCATGGGTTGGTGCAGTTATCGCTTTAGGTAACTACATGAAAACTTATGATGCCGCATGGCAAACTATGTTAAAGGCAAGTGTGCTTGATCCGCATACTTTCGTTGGCATGGTAGCTATTTCGGCTATTGGCTTTATTGCCAGCTTCCTGATGGGAAGCAGTGGCAAGTTTATTGCAATCGCTGTAATTATGTCTCAAGTCTTTGGACAAGAGTACTTCTTATGGTTCTTTGCATTAGACTTTGCCGGGTACCTAGTGAGCCCCACTCACAAATGTGTTATGATTGGCAACCGTTATTTCGGCACACCTATCAGCACATATTACAAAGCATTGGGCGGATGGGGATTGCTATTATTAGCAACTTCTGCTACAATAACATTTTTAATATAAGGAAATAAAAAATGAAGAAAATCTTCGCAATATTGGCTTTGGCCTTTACCGCTTCGGCGTTTGCACAAAGTGGTGTGCAAGTTGAATTTGAAAGAGAGCGTGGTACTACTGGTAGTAACACAATGTCTAACACAGTCAAAGTAGCACCATATGTCAAACTTGACAACGGTATCAAACTTGATCTTCAAATCGGTGCAAGTCGTGATGATGGTTCGGTTAGCGGCAACAACAATGCACTTGAAAACACAGTAGAAGCTCGTGCTCAAAAGATGTTTGAAGTTGCTCCAGGTCTAAAGTTAGGCGCACGAGTTGGTCTTGGTGAAGTGTTCAATGGTAGCAATACCGCTGGTAAAACAGTTGACTTTGGTTACTATACCTTTACTCCAAAAGCTGAATATGCTATCAACAACAAGTTGAGTGCATTGGCTTCATGGCGCTATCGTAATGCGTTTGATGATTCAGTAAATTATCAAACACGTACATGGAAAGCTGGTTTTGGCTTAGCCGCAACTAAGAAAGACACAGTTGAAGTTCAGTACTTCGAAAAGCGTGGCGACTCTAACACCAACGGTGTTGAATTAGCTTACTCACGTAGTTTCTAATAAGACTCGCGTTCAAGAATAGGATCCTCCGGGGTCCTATTTTTTTAAATATGTGCAAGAGAGGTATAAATGAAAAAAGTTTTAATTTTAGGTGTTAACGGATTTATTGGTCATCATTTGACTAAACGAATTTTAGAGACCACAGACTGGGAAGTCTATGGCATGGATATGTCTAGTGACAAACTAGGCGATATGGTAAATGACCCGCGTGTTCACTTTGTTGAAGGCGACATTACTATTAATAAAGAGTGGGTCACTTACCACGTTAAAAAGTGTGATACCATTCTACCGTTAGTCGCGGTGGCAACCCCCGCGACCTATGTACAAAATCCTCTACGAGTTTTTGAACTAGACTTCGAAGCAAACTTGCCAATCATTAGAGATGCTGTGAAATATAAAAAGCACTTGATTTGGCCAAGCACCAGCGAAGTGTATGGCATGAGCAAAGATACCCCGTTTGATCCGTACGAATCAGAATTAACTTACGGTCCTATCAACAAGCAACGTTGGATCTATGCCTGTGCCAAACAGATGATGGATCGTGTTATTGCGGCCTACGGACAAGAGCAGGGATTTAATTATACCCTGTTCCGTCCATTCAATTGGGTTGGACCCGGCCTAGACAAGATCAGTACACAGAAAGAAGGTAGTCCCCGTGTTATTACACAATTCCTTTCCAATATTGTATACGGTAAAAATCTAGAACTTGTAGATGGTGGAGAGCAGAGACGATGCTTTACATACATTGACGATGGCATCAGTGCCCTAATGAAGATCATCGAAAACAAAGATGGTATTGCTACTGGTAAGATCTACAATATTGGTAATCCAGTAGAAGACCACTCAATTTCCGCCCTAGCAGGAATGATGTTGGACTTGGCTAGAAAGTACCCTGCGTACTCAAATGCACACAAGGTCAATGTTATCGGCACATTGAGCAGTGACTTCTACGGTAAGGGTTATCAAGACGTACAAAGCCGTGTTCCAAAGATTACAAATACTCGAGAAGAATTAGGATGGAATCCTAAAGTTACTCTAGTAGATGCATTAGATAAGATTTTTGAATTCTATCAAGATCATGCCCGCGAGCTGTCGGATTTGACAGAGTAAGTGGATTCGTGTATAATAAATAAAGTAGTAAGAAATGCCGATTGGGTTTCTTACTCCGGGCACAATGCCCATTTATGTCTTGCTTATTAAAGGAGAAAAACATGACACAATATCGCATCGATTCGGCTAACCTAGGCCGCGCACTAATTGGCTTTGACGAGCTTTTTAATTCATTTGAAAATCGTCTTGCAGGCCAAATTCACAATAACTACCCCCCATTTAATGTTATTCAGCTTGATGAAAGCAACTACGAAATTGAAATCGCAGTAGCTGGATTTAAGAAGTCTGAAATTGACATTGAGCTAAATCAACAACAGTTGATTGTCAGCGGGGAACATGAAGATGAAGATAAAGAAACCCGAGTCTATCATCACCGTGGGCTTGCCGCACGTAACTTTGAACGTAGTTGGACTCTTGAACAGTACGTTGAAGTACGTGGTGCAGAAATCAAAGATGGTATTTTAACAATCAAACTCGAGCGTGTGCTTCCGGAAGCAATGAAGCCACGTAAGATTACGATTGCTGATACTATCGAAACAACACAGCCTAAAATTAAGGTTGCTTAAAAACAGGGAGGGGTAACCCTCCCACTTTATATAAACGGATACACAATGGCTGAGACTCTAACAAAAACTCGATCAACTACAGAGATCGAAATCTTGAAACCTAGCAAATATAAAGTCATTGTATTCAATGATGATAAAACTCCAGTTGATTTCGTCATTGCCATGCTGATAAAAATCTTCCATCACTCTCCAACCAGTGCAGAAGGTATTACCTTGAAGATCCATAATGAAGGATCCGGAGTAGCTGGAATTTACAGTTATGAAATTGCAGAACAAAAAGTTGTAGAAGCCACTACTCTAGCACGTGAGCATGGCTTTCCATTGATACTCAAAGCGGAGGCAGAATGAGCTTAAAAGAACTAACTTGGGACAATCACCAAAAGGCAGAAGCCACCCCATTCATGGAGGCTGTGTTTAAAAAACGTATGCCATCTAATCTGTGGGCTGACCTAATGTTTCAAAAGTCTTCAATATACAATACTATTGAAAACATTGCACGGTATGAAAAACAAACTCTAGACATTCTAGAGATTGAACGTAGCATCTTGCTTTATCTAGACGCTAAAGAACTTAGTAACGGACAGTTACCAAAGATGCGTCCAATAACTGCACAGTATTGTTATTACTTGTTGGGCCTAATTGGCCAACCAGATCGTATCATGGCTCACTTATATGTGTGGCACATGGGCGACTTATTTGGCGGGCAGATGATCAAGAAGATCATGCCAGGCCCGCATCGTAATCTAGAGTTTGACAATCCTGATGAACTCAAAGTTAAGATCCGTAGTAAACTAAACGTTGGCATGGCCGACGAAGCTAATATTGCCTTTGAATGGGCAATTAAATTAATGGAAACTTATACTGATGAGCTTGATCTGGCAAACGCTGATTGATATACAACAGTCTTTTGAAGACCGATTCAACAGCACTGGCACAGAAACTCAAGAACCCGGCTTAGAAAGATTCAACTGGTACAACAAGGTTTGGACCAGTGAGCACTATCGCAGAGCGCACATTGATGTAGTAGATGCTCGAGACACCAAAGGTCTTTGGATGATGCATTGTTGTGTATTCCCTCACCTTGATAATAGTGCGCCAATCTTTGGCTACGATGTTATAGCAGGTAAAAATAAAATTACAGGTTGCTTCCACGATTTTAGTCCTGTATCCGGACCACATCTAATGATGGATGAATTCCACGAAAGCGTCAAATATCTAGAGTGGAAGAAAACTCGTACATTACCTGATTGGGCAGAACGTATATTCAGCGGCAGTATGGTAGCGGCCAGCAATGTTAAAGACATTGAAGAACTAGATCAGATTAAAACAGTAGTCCTTGCAAATTTAGACTACTATCTAGCCACCGTAGGCCTTACCAACGGACAAAGCGCAGACACTACTGCTACACAAAATTACTATTGCGAAAATCAACAAAGTAATCCGCACACCCCTAGAGTTATGACCAGCTTGGGTCTAGATGAAGAAGATGTTCGCATATTCATACAAGAATGTTTATTTCCCAAGATAGGAGGTCAATGATGAGCCTAGTATGGGATAAAATAGAAGCATTGGCCAAACACTTTGAAAACGAATTTAATCGCACAGGTACTGCAATAGAAGGTACACTTGGGAATGATTATGAATGGCACAATCAGTTATGGACCAGTGACAGCTATCGCAGGGCTCACTTAGAAGTTGTTGATCATAGAGAAAGTCACAAGCTCTACATAGTTCATTGTACAGTATTCCCACACTTTAACGATCCTAGCCCTATTTGGGGGTTTGATGCCGTCTGTGGTAAGAACAAGATCACAGGAGCCTTCCATGATTTTAGCAATGCGGGCGACCCAACCAGTCCTATGTATCTGTGGTTTAAAGCCCGAGTTAATAACCTAGAGTGGAACAAACCTAGAGACCTCCCTGAATGGGCACAAATGATTTTTAGTCCCTCAATGGTTGCGGCCGGAAACCTACAGGAATTAGACGAGATAGATCAGCTATGCGATACTGCTAAAACAACATTAGATTTCTATCTAAAGAATGTAGGAATTGATCAACAAAGCGGTGCCGACTATCACATGGCTCAAAACAAGTATTGTTATTGGCAAAAGCAGAATCCGCATGTAATACGTAGCATGGTCAGTATGGGTATAGATGAAACTAAAATGAAGCGATTCGTAGACGAAGTTCTGTTTCCAGAAGTCGTATAAATATTACACTATGCGATCACTTGAATTTATACTTGAAAAAACAAATGCTAGAGGGATGTCGTCCCTAAAAACTAAGGTTAAAGCCAGGATCGATGCAACTGATGACGAATCATTATTACATCGTATATACACATCGCTCAACAGCGGAACTTTGATAAAGAGATTAGAAACAGGTTTGCAAGAGCTTTCTGATCCTGAAATACATACATTTTTAAATGAAATTGCAAATGCTATCATTCAAGCACCTGGATCGTACGAGGAAAAACTATCTTTTATTAGCGGACTTCACGAAGGGTTCATTGATGTAGGAACAATGATCGACGGACAGCGACATCACTTTGCCGACCTTTTAAAACCAACAAAGAATGTTCCAAGACGTTTCTTGTTTGAAATGTTTAATGCATTAAAGGATCTAGGTGGCAAGGCTAAGAAAGGTCCTGGTGAATTCGCTATCGCTATCATGAGCCCACAAGTTTCAGTATTTGGCGGCGGTGACCTTAAAATTGGCAAAAAGATTGTAGAAGTAAAGGCAGAGAAAGGAACGATCGGTGCTACTGGATATTTCCAACATTCAAAAGTTCCTATCATTTTACAACAGTATTTTCCAAACATCGATCTAAGTCGAAACGTAGGTGCTGAAGGTTTAGCACAGGCTCTTAAATCTACACAGCTAGATCCAAAAACTCTAAAAGAATTTTCCGACAAATTAGTTGATTATATATTCAAAGCACAAGAAGCATGGGCAGACACTACTGCTCTTAAGAAAGCTATACAAAATCCGCAATCACCTACATTAGCCCGCGATATTACTCAAGGATACTTAAGAGCATCATATAGTGCATATAAGGGCAGAGAGGGCGGCAAGTCAAAGTTTGACGGAGTAATGCTTATGGATTTTGGCAAACAAGAATTGCGATATTTTGATGACCCAGACGAAATGTTTGGTGATATCGACGCAGTTCAATTCAGTATCTTTAGTAAGAATAAAGAGTGGGGAAGTAAAGCAATTAACCCTGGTGTAAAATTGCGTACAGAACCATTACCGACACCAGGAGTACCTACTAAACAAAGTCCTGCGGCCCTAAAAGGATACTACGGGCAAACTGCAGAGTGGTTGGTTAAACAAGCACAGCAAAAAAATCCTCGAAATATGGAGCTTCGTGAACCTGAACTTAAGGACGAAGTTACACAATACATACTTCAAATTGTTAAACAAGGTATGCCTCATAAAAAGATTGTTGATGCTGTAAGACAACAATTCCCACAACTTAAACTTCGCACACCTAAGGAAGCAGTCCCCCAGCAGACGCCAGTTAAAAAATCTAGAGTAACTCCTGCCAATCCTCCTGCTTTTAAGAATTCTAGTATTTAATAAACACCCACTAAACTCCTTTCCTGCCCCCGTTAAATACTACTAACCGGGGGGGAGTCTGATGAAACAGTTCATCAAGGCATTAGTAAGCACTACCTTATTCGTAGTGCTTAATTCAAATGCCGCACCATTAGCAGATTATACATTTAAAAGCCCGGCCTTTAACGGCTCTGGTTACAGTTCACACGTTCTAACAATAGAAAATCAAGAATATACACGGCAGAAAGCTGTTCGTGATCAAATACAGGCGGCACTAGATAAAGCTAAATCTGATGCCGCTAATACCAATATGTCTAAGTTCTTAAGCAATTTAGAATCACGCATATATGCACAAGTTAGTCAAAATTTAGCCGCGGCAATGTTTAAGGATGGTGGCAGTACAGAAGGTCGCTTTGTCATGACCAAAGACTCAAACGGCAATCCATTAACGTATATGGATTGGTATAAAAGTTTAGAAGGTATAGTTGTTACTGTAAACCAACCCGGACAGCCGCCAACAACAATCACTGTGCCACTCGGCCAGTTCCAGTTTTAAAGGTAGAGCATGAAAAAAAATCTAATAGCTCTTTCAATACTCTTAGCATTAAGTGGTTGTGCTGTAATACAAAGTTCAGGATTAAGTGAGACTGATCCAGAAGTAACGACACAAATGAAGAATGTCAAAAAAGAATTTGACACGATTCCAGGACCAGCTGTGGGTAAACCTGTTAGTGTAGCAGTTTATAGTTTCCAAGATAAGACAGGACAGCGCCGGCCGCAAGCAAACGTAGCCAGTTTGTCAACAGCAGTTACACAAGGCGCTGAAACATTTTTAATTAAAGCCCTAAGTGATGTAAGTGGTGGCAAGTGGTTTGAAGTTGTCGAACGTGTAGGCATTGATAACCTTACAAAGGAACGTTTGATCATTCGTCAGATGCGCGAAGCCTACGAAGGCAACAATGCCAAACCCTTAATGCCAATGCAGTTTGCAGGCATGATCATCGAAGGTGGTATTGTTGGATATGATACAAGTACAACCAGTGGCGGCGCTGGCATGCGAGTGTTCGGCATTGGTAAACAAACACAATGGTCAACAGACACAGTAACTATTAGTCTACGGGCAGTTAGTGTAAACACAGGTAAGGTATTAATATCTGTAACTGTACAAAAAACTATCTTAAGCACAGGCGATAGTGTAACAGCCCTGAAATTCTTTGACCAAGCAACTAAAGCATTTGAAGCCGAGGCGGGCCTAACAATCAACGAGCCAGGAACCTATGCAGTCAAAGCCGCAACAGAAATGGCGGTAGTTGAAATGATTAAAGAAGGACAACGTAAAGGTGTGTGGGACTTTAAAACAGAAACACCTGTAGTTTTATCAGCACCTGTAGTTGAAAAGAAAGCTCCTGTAATCAGTAGCGAGATTAAGAAAGAAGTAGAGGAGAAGAAAGATGTCGTGGTTCAACCGCAAGCCGTCACAGAAACCAAAACAGAAACCTTACCCAGTCCCCCCACAGAAGTAAAGGTTGAAGAAAAGAAAGTAGAAATACAAAAGGAAGATGTTAAACCAAATGAAAGCAAAATGGCACAAGTTACTGCAAGGCCATTATTTGGTGAGAGGAAGCTACGAGAGGGATCGTACTTGTACGCTACTGAAAATGAAGCAGGTACGAAGAAATGGTGGTTTCCAAAAGGTAGTATAGTAAGTGTAAGACAACCAGGAACAGAAGGTTGGTGGAGAGTAATGATAACAGATGGATCCGAGCGTGGTGGTTGGATCCGCTCTAGTCAGTTAGAGTAAGGTGTTGGTTTTACAACATGTTGTTTTTTTAACATGTTGTAAAAATAACAGCATAGTATTATAGAGAGGTAAGAGTGTTTAAATAAAATAGCAGTACACTATATGGTCATTGACCAAGGAGCTAAATTGAGGTAGAACTAAGCGTTAGTAAACAATTACAAACAAGATGTTGAAACTCAATTTATTAAAGTATGAAAACAGGAATAAAAGGCGCTGGTAAGTTGTCGAGAAAATTACTTACAATTCTAATGATGGTTGGGATGCTATCATCGGGTTCGCTGTTAGCGGCTGATAACAGTATATATATTGATCAATCTGGCGATTTCGCCAATGTCACGATCAACCAAGACGGTGCAGGAAACCAAGTACGCGGTTTACAGGCAGCTGGCGGCGATGACAAGACTGTGGCTTCTGTTATTAGGGGTAACGGAGTTAGCGTAAACATCAATCAAGTTGGTAGTACTAATAAATTAGATTTAGGTATTAACGGTCTTATGGCAGGAAATAAGAGTGTTGACTTTACATACTCTACTGTTAACGCAGGAAATCTAACAGGTAGTAATAACACCGGTATATTCCAACTTGGAAACAGTAGCGCGACCTTGGCTAATTCGACTATTAGTGTTATCCAAGTTAATGGAAACAACTATGCTGAAGTTAGAATGCAAGGTGCTGATAATACATTAAACGCACTACAGAGTGGCGGCAATGCAAGTTTGACTTCATTAGTAAATGCCAGTGGAACTAATCAACAGATTACTACTGATGGTGGTACTGGTAACATAATCAGTACAACACTAACTGGACAAAATGGACAGGTAACACTTAATGTCTTGGGTGCAACTAATACCATTACTATTGCACAAGATGGTAACGGTGGTACGACTGGTCATCAAGCAGTAATGGATATCAATGGATCAAGTAATACTGTAAATTTAGCACAGGCTGGATCTCCAGCGGCAAACGTGTTTAACTTGAAAGTTGGTAGTGCAGGCTCCGCGGCCAACACTAACACATATAACATAACACAGACAACACGATAATATGAATTTTCGCACAGCAATATTGTTATGGTTGCTGAGTATTACGTACAGTTACGGTGCCGTCGGCACTGTGACTGAACAAGTTAACACACCAGCCAGCATCCAGAGAGACAAACAAACACTAACGGGCAACAAAGGCACGGGAGTGGAAATGAACGACTCAATCAGAACACAATCGGGCAAAGTGGGAATAACATTCCAAGATGATACACGAGTACAGGTTAACGAAAACAGTAAACTTGTAATCGACGACTTTGTATACGATCCAAAAAGTAAAAGCGGTAAACTAAGTGCCAAGATGGCCTTGGGTACTGTTCGCTATGCCAGCGGACAGATTGCAAAAAATTCACCACAAAATGTAGCACTGAATACACCAACAGCAACTATTAGTGTGCGTGGTACAGACTTTACAGCATCAGTAGACGAGCTAGGACAATCAACAGTTATATTGTTACCTAGTTGTCCCACAAATAGAACTACTCGATCACTTAAAGATATCGAATCAACTTGTCACACAGGTGAGATCAGTGTAGAAACAGATGCAGGTATTGTTATACTCAATCAACCTTTCCAAGCTACAAAAGTAAACAGCAGAAGTGCGCCCCCAAGTAAGCCAGTTGTGCTCAATCTTAGCGAGAATGCAATTGAAAGTTTGTTATTGTCTACTCCAGAAGAAATGAAAGGCAATAAACAAGACCCACGACAGACTATGCGTGGTGCTTTGGACGTTGACTTTTTAAAAGAGCAAGGGCTTACTAATGCGCTTGATGACAGTTCTAAACAGTTCTTCCAGGATAAGCTCAGTCGTAATTTTTTAGACAGCAACTTTCTTGCCAATATGTTTGATTTGGTAGGCAACGGACTTGATGCTAAATTCCTTGAAGAAATTGACACTATGTTACCTGACTATAAAAAGTCTAGTGGAATCATTGTAACTAAAGATGATCCAACAGTTACACTATGTCGTGACAACGGCAGTGACATACAATGTGCAACAACTCCTATGACACAAAACTCAACTCTGTATATGACACAGAATAATATTGAGTTTAAGAACCGTGTCAATCAAGGCGGTAATACTATTATTAGTCTGACACAAAAATAATGAAAGCCATAATCTTATTCATTGCAATACTAATTGCAGGATTCGGGTCTTGCAATAAGGTGCAGGCCGCGGGGCTGGCTGACTTAAAGTTTGGTGCATCACAAATAGCAGATAGTCAGTGGAACGTTCAAGCATGTACGCAAACAGCAACTTGTCAAATTTACAGCAAGAATCCGGGAACAGCATATAAAATTCCTTGGTGGAGTGGACAATTAAATTGGGCCGCAGGAGACTATGTTGCGTTTGTACTAACTGGTGATGCCACTAACCCATGGAACGCAATTCAATATACTTCTAACGGAACACAGAAAGCAGTAATGGGCACTGGACATATTATTAACATGGGCTCGGACTATTTCTTCTTTGTGGGCAACGATAACGATACAGGACAGTTATTCAGCATGACGCAGGGATTTGCTAACACCAGCGGAGTGACATGGACTGGTACCCTTAATCCAACTGTAGCACAAGTTAATTCATACGCCGCAAACGGAAGTACAACACCATTAGCGGCTGGAGAAACTACAGCACCTGCACATTACACTACTGCTTCTGAAATGAACGTAGCAGGTGGAGGAAGCAGTTATGCATTTATATACCAAGGCAACAGCAGTGACTATAACATAGTACAGGGCATTAAAGCAGGCGACTACTGGAGATGCGATAATTGCAGTAATGGACAGACTATTTACGGACGAGTAGCAAGTGTCTCAGACCAGGGCAACGGATTCTTTTATGTATACCTTGCTGATAACAACGGAGCTCCAATATTTCCAGAAAGCGGAAAATTTTATACTTACAGCGATACATCGCTGGCTCCAACTCTTCCTAGTTATGTTGCAGTGGGTAGCGGTACCCCTCCAGTTATGGAATTTGGGTCTAATAGCAATATTACAACTCCACAGCAGACTAAAGTAGACCTGTGGACCAACAGAACTATATCCGATGGCAATAAAATTTATATTGAGCAGATTGGTGGCGACAACAATACTATCACTATGAATCAAGAAGGTAATAAAAATTTAACAAGAGCAACGCTCGATGGCAACAGTAATAGTATAACAGTAAATCAAGGTGTACAAGGTACTGGGCAAAACGAAATTAAGATTAATACAATTGGAGACAATAATGTACTTAATTTAAATCAAGCACGAACAACACAGGGAACAGCCATAGGTGGTAACGGACACTATCAAGCGGTAGACATTAATGGCTCTTACAATACACTGGCTACACAGCAAAGCAATGGGGGAGGCGTCGGTGGCCAATATATGGAAACAACTATCAGCGGTAATCAAAATAGTGTTACAGCAAAACAAACAGACAACGGTAACAAAATAATGTTTACCAGTATTACAGGCAGTAACAATACTATCGATGCAGTACAAAAAGGTACAGGGCAACATTACTTAGAAACAAAACTAACTGGTAACGGCAATAGTGTTAGTGCCCTACAAGAGGGTACTACTGCTAACAAAGCAACATTAGATCTAACCAATGCAGGCGGACCTGCAAGTGTAATACTACAACAAAACGGCGGACAGAATGTAAGTGTTACTACAACGTGTGCCACCGCAGGCGGATGTGCTCCTATAACTGTAAGACAGGGATATTAATATGTATTCGACACAACGACAAATAGACTACGAAAGACAAAGGGTTAAAGAACGTGAAGCAGAACAGCGAGTTAGACTTATACAAGGTATGATTTTAGTACCTGTTTTTCTTATGGGTTGGTTTCCCATAGTGTGGATCTTATCTAAATTTTTTAGATAAATATTAGTCAGGAGGACACAACCATGAAACAGAAAAAGCTACTCGCTAAACTGTACAGGGCTTGCGTCGACCATGATACAGAAACGGTTTCCGAACTGCGTAAAAAAGAGTTCGCTAAGATACTGAAACACAAGGCCGAAGGCAAATCATTTACACGTAAATGGACCTTG
>Ga0114967_10000382_pt1 | contig 37560 bp, 33 predicted proteins | sample M_130628_MF_Meta_FD_92639 | JGI IMG/M metagenome (GOLD analysis project Ga0114967, IMG submission 92639) | Freshwater microbial communities from Lake Montjoie, Canada to study carbon cycling - M_130628_MF_MetaG | ecosystem: Environmental > Aquatic > Freshwater > Lake | place: Lake Montjoie...
CTATTTTTTGGCGAAGCCGTTAAATAATGTTGTAAAAGTCGATGAGCCATCATGTCTGGATAACGACGAATTGGCGACGTAAAATGGCTGTAATGCTCAAAAGCAAGGCCAAAATGCCCCAAGGGTTCGGTTGTATATCGAGCCTTTGACATCGTGCGAACTGCTAATTGTTCCAATACATTCTGTACAGGAGTTCCTTCAACATCTGCCATCATTTTGTTCATCGAATTCGATAAGGTTTTGTCCGAATCCGTTTTGATGGAATAACCAAAACGTGCCGCAAAATTGGCAAAATTCTGTAATTTCTCAGGATTTGGTGGCTCATGCACACGATAAACCATTGTATTAGCCTCTGAATTTATTTCATTTTTAAGTTTGAAAACAAACTCCGCTACTTTTTTATTGGCCAAGAGCATAAATTCTTCGATGAGTTTGTGGGCATCTTTTCTGATTTTCAGCACCACGCCAATCGGTTTACCAATTTCATCGAGTTTGAATTTTACTTCATTGGTTTCAAAATTAATCGCTCCGTTTCTGAAACGTTCTTTTTTTAGAATCTTTGCTAAATGATTGAGCGTATGTAGCGGGAAGCGGTACTTTTCTAGAACTTCGTCAGGCTCAGTTATAGGATTTAGGACATCGCCTTCTTCGTCCTCTAAAACATCTTGTGCATCTTCGTAGCTAAATCGGTGGTCAGAGTGAATGATCGTTCGACCAAACCATTCGTTTATCAATCGACCGTCATGAGTCATTTCAAAAACCGCCGAAAACGTCAATTTATCTTCATTTGGGCGAAGCGAACAGAGATTATTAGAGAGTTTCTCGGGCAACATCGGAATCGTGCGGTCAACCAAATATACCGAAGTGGCACGGTTGAAAGCTTCTTCTTCGAGTCGTGTGTTTTCCTGCACGTAATGCGTTACGTCGGCAATGTGAACACCAATTTCATAATTTTGATTTTCGAGTATTCTGAAACTCAGAGCATCATCAAAATCTTTGGCATCGTGCGGATCAATCGTGAAAGTCAGAATATTTCTAAAATCTCGTCTTTTCTCAATTTCTGCTTCTGTAATAAGTTCCGATATTGCCGTTGCTTCAGCTTCAATGGCTTTGTCAAATCTGATTGGTAAACCAAATTCGGCCAAAATTGCATGCATTTCTGCATTATTATCACCCGATTTTCCCAAAATTTCGGTAATTTCTCCAACACTTTGTTGAATTTTGGTTGGATATTCAACGATTTTCACGATAACCAAATCGTCTTTCGTTGCACCATTGATTTTATCTTTTGGAATAAAAATATCATCGTGAAGATTCTTATGGTCGGGACGAACGACGGCATAATTGCCAAAAACCTGGATTTTTCCAACTAGTTCTATTCTGCCACGCTCTATAATTTCGATGATACACCCTTCGGGATTTCCGTTTTTCTTATAAAATTCTCCGTAGGTTGTTGCCTTTACCAAATCGCCATCTATTGCTCCATTCATGTCATCGGCACTCACCCAAATGTCTGGCTTAGTGTTGTCGTATCTGATAAAGCCAAATTTTGAATTTACGTGGTCAAGACGACCAATAACTGCGTTTGCGTGTACGTCAACAGTATATTTTCCTTTTTCGGTTTGATGTATTTTTCCTTCCTCTAAAAGAGCTTCAATCATCATTCCGTAAAGGGCTTTTTCTTGCTTACTTTTTACATCATAATGTATAAATATGTCTTGTAGTGTGTATGGTTTTTCGAGATTAACCGACAAAAAAGCTAATATTTCAGCTTTCAGTTGGTCATAATATGATTTTTGTTTGTCTTTTGCCATAATTTTTGGGGCGAACTTCCAGTTCGCCAAAATATTAATTTTGTAAAGATGACGTATGAAATCATCATTTTATAAGTTGCTTGTGAATAATACACTTTTCTCATGAACGAACAGAATGTTCTTTACACAATTACGGTATATATTTTGGATTTATGTAGCTGTATTTCCAATCTTCCCAAGAATCGCACAGACCAGCTTTTACCGGGTTATTAAGAACATAGGTGATAATTCTGCTAAGTTCTTCCGCATCCCTTACTACTCTGTCATAACTTTCATACTGCCAAAACTGTCCGCTTCGGTCGAGTAGTTCATTGGATTTTCGAGCAGTAAATGTTTTAATAGATTGCATTATTCCGTAAAACGCTTATTCTTTTTTTAGTTCAAAAACCAAATGAATATGATTTGACATAATTGTAAAACAAATCAATTCATATTTTTGATTATCAAAAAAATGTAGGCAATTATATACTACTTCAGCAATAGCTGGAATTTTCAGCCAATCGTTCCCGATAGTATATTTATCTAAAATAGCGTCATATTTTCCAAAAAAACGTTTGTGAGCGTTGTCTATTTGATGTCTTTTTTCCTTAAATGTGGGTTTTGAGCATGTTATTTTAGCAATTTCTTGTTCACGTTCGACTTTCAGCCTTTCGATTACATCGTAAGGTAAACTTCCATCTAAGCGAGTTGTTATGAAAAAGACAGCATCATCAAGTGGTTGATAATGTGGTAAGTCTTTTCTATAAAAAGGCTTGATTTCTTGTTGCATTTTTTGTGGAGCGAACCAGTCGGCGACCGCTTACAGTTCGCAGGTTTGATTGAAAGGATACATTACTACGAACTGGAAGTTCGCTCCACAACCCCCTGCCAATCATACATTGGATTTTGGGTTGGATCCCAATTTGGATAAATCAAGAAATGTTTTTCTTGAATCTTATTCATCAGAACCTTACGTAATTCCCCTAAGTTTTCTTTGTGTTCGGCCGAAATAAATACAACATTTTCGGTGTTTTTTTTGAGGTAACTATTTTTTAGTTTGTCAAGGTTTCTCTGTAAATCATCTTCGGTGATGGTTTCGAGATGTTCGTCGAGATTCTCTTCAGATTCGGGCTTGAAGAGGTCAAGTTTATTAAAAACAAGCACCATTGATTTTTCAGATGCTCCGATTTCTGCCAAAGTTACGTTTACCACCTCGATTTGTTCTTCAAACGATGAATGCGAAATATCAACTACGTGAACCAAAATATCGGCATCACGAATTTCGTCCAAAGTTGATTTAAACGACTCAATTAATTGTGTTGGGAGTTTTCGGATAAAGCCAACGGTATCAGTCAGCAAAAATGGAATATTTCCTAAAACTACCTTTCTTACTGTTGAGTCGATTGTGGCGAAAAGTTTGTTTTCAGCAAAAACATCAGCTTTTGCCAAACGACGCATCAAAGTCGATTTTCCAACGTTCGTATAACCTACTAAAGCCACGCGTACGAGTTGGTCACGTTCTTTTCGACGTGTAAAACTCTGCTTATCAATCTTTTCAAGTTTATCTTTCAAAAACGCAATGCGGTCTTTTACGATACGTTTATCAGTTTCCAACTCTTTTTCACCAGGCCCACGCATACCTATACCACCCTTTTGGCGGCTAAGGTGCGACCACATACGGGTAAGGCGAGGCAACATATATTGATATTGTGCGAGCTCGACTTGTCGCTTTGCTTGGTCGGTTTGAGCTCTTTGCGAAAATATATTCAAAATCAGCAAGCTACGGTCAAGAATCTTGATTTCTGGAAATGTGAGTTCAAGGTTTCGGACTTGCGGAGACGTGAGGTCATCATCGAAAATAATACTATCGACTGGGTTTTCAATGAGCCAAATTCTTATTTCTTCTAATTTGCCTTTTCCTACAAAAGTTTTAGGGTCAGCACGTTCGAGTCGTTGCGTAAATGCTCTTTTGGTGATTACGCCTGCTGTTGTGGCTAAAAATTCTAATTCATCGAGATACTCTTTGGTTCGTTCAGCATTTTGCTTCTGCGTGATGAGACCAACTAAAATTGCAGTTTCTTGCTGCGTTGCTGTAGAAAAAACGGGTGCTTTGAACAATTGACTAAAAAATTTATTGTCTTAAAATAACTTTATATCGTAATCAAAAGTTTTTTCCGTTGATCACTATTTTATTAAAAATACGAAAAATAAATGAAAAATCCAAATTTCTAGCAAATTAAGAACTAATGATTTGGAGCTTACAAGATTTTTTTTAAGCGGCAAGAAAGTTTAACACCTTTTTTGATATCAATTTGTTGATTATTAATTGTTTGTAGCATAAACATGCCGTTTAATCAACTTCTATTGAAAGTTTGGCACGCTTTAAATTTAACAAAATTATTGTAGTAAAATAGCAATTAAACGTCAATATAGATTAAGAAAATAAAGAAAATTTGTTTTTTTAAAGTCCAAAAACAGAAAATATTTGAGATTTAATCTAGTATTTAAAGCAAAGTTTTCTGTAAAGTAAAGTTAAAAGGAAGTTTTTTGATACCCATTTTAGATAAGAAAAGTAAAACAACCTTTTTTTTAAACTAAAAATATTTATCTTTGCTCTGAGAAGTTACCTGAAGCGGGAATTCCAATTCGAGAATTTTCAAGAAAAATTCTCATTTTAGAGTCGAATCCAATTATAGAGATTATACATGGATTATTAGGAAAGCACGTAAGTCGGAATCCCTACCACTATTTTTGAGGTAGGGATTTTTTTATTTGTAACTTTGTGATAAGTACACACAAAGTTACTAAAAGTACAGTGGAAGAAGGTTTTTAGAGAAAGCAAAAAAATGGCAGAAAAAGCAGCAAAAAAAGTAGATGTAACTAATAAAAAGGCAAGTTTTGAATTTTTCTTTTTGGAAAAATATTCGGCTGGAATGGTCTTGACTGGTACTGAAATAAAATCTATACGATTAAATAAATTCAGTATGGTCGATGCCTACTGTTATTTCGATAAAGAAGAATTGTTTGTAAAAAATTTAAATATATCGAAATACGAACAAGGCACGCACTACAACCATACTCCGTTACGTGATAGAAAACTTTTATTAAAGAAAAAAGAACTGAAAAAACTGGCTAATAAGTTGACTGATAAAGGCTTAACTGTAATTCCAACAAGACTTTTTATTAATGATGGTGGTTTTGCCAAATTAGATATTGCTTTGGCAAAAGGTAAGAAATTGTACGATAAACGAGATAGCATCAAAGAACGAGACGTAACCCGTGAGCGTATGCGAGAAGATTGATATATGAAGTTTTGAAAATGAAACGAGGTGAGATTTTTTAAAATATTCGCCTCGTTTGCCTTTTAGGAATTGCCACCGATTGATTATAGATTAAAATTATTTATTATCGGGATTCAATAAATCATAGAATTGATCGATTTTTGGCATCAAGATTATGCGTGTACGGCGATTTGTAGCACGTCCTTCTGCCGAATCATTGCTCGTTAGAGCGTTGAATTCACCTCTACCAGCCGCAATCAATTTATTTGGATCAATGCCAAAATTTTGTTGTAATATTCGTATAACGGATGTTGCACGCTTTGTGCTCAAATCCCAGTTGTCAGTTATACAATCTGTATTGATTGCTACATTGTCGGTATAACCCTCAACCATTACTTCTAATTCTGGTCTTGATTTAATGATTTGTGCAATTTTCCCTAAAATATTATAGGCATTTGATGAGATTTTCGAACTTCCTATGCTAAACAACATTTTGTCCGATATATTAATCATTACCACAGTTTTATCAACTTTTACTTCTACATCTTGGTCGTCGAGGCCATTGTTGAGCGTACTTTTTAGATTCACGGCCAAAGCCAAATTGATAGAATCTGCTTTCGTGCGAGCAGCTTGTAGTAGATTGATGTACTTGTCTTTATTAGCTAATTGCGATAGCGTTTTGTCGATATTATCATTGGCTGTTTTTGAAAGTACAGTCAGATTACCTACTTGCTCCATTTGTTTATCACGTAGTTTTCTCAAATCTAAAACTTGGTCGTTCAAGTCATTGATTTTTTGGTCACGTTGTTGCACAGTCGAAAGGGTTGCGTTTTTCTGAGCCTCGCTTTCTTGCTGCAATTTGCTCATACGCTCAAGTTTATCTTTGTAGTCTTGCACGTTATCACTACATTTTACTAAATCGACTTGGACTTTGTCATATTGAGATTGTAAAGCCGCCAATTTCTTTTTTGCAACACACGAAGCCAGTGATAATCCTACAAAAAAAACAAATAATGGTTTTAATGACATTTTCATGTTTGATTCTTGTTTTAGAGTTTGGTTTAAAGTTAAATTAAAAATTTCTATGATAAAATTGATAAATTAAATTTTTTTTATTTCTTTTAATTTATTGACGTTTCTAAGATTAAATTTGATAATGAGTAGTTTTTGAGAATCTAGACTTTCCGTAAAACAATAGTTATTTGCATAAAATATATTTGAAGGCACTACGCGATACTTGTAAAATATGATGCCAGACGCTAGAACTGGCATTTTTGGGGTAATTTTTGATAAAGTATATGTAAAATATTAGACATCCTTGAAAAACATCAAAAACTTGCTTTAATTTGTTCAAATCTTTATTAATAAATATTCAACTATAGATATTTAGTTATGCTAAAATCACTTAAATTAGATACAACAGCAGAAAAAAACATCAAAACTTGGCTAAAAGGCAAATATGATGATGATACAAAAACCAGTATTCAGCAACTAATAGATGAAGGAAATAGTTCTCAACTAACTGATTCTTTCTACAAAAACTTAGAGTTTGGTACAGGTGGTATGCGTGGCGAAATAGGTGTTGGGTCTAATCGTATGAATAAATATACGGTTGGTGCAGCTACTCAAGGTTTGGCAAACTACCTCAACAAAACCTTCGCTGGACAAGAAATAAAAGTAGCTATTGCACACGATAGCCGTAATTTTTCACCAGAGTTTGCTCGTGTAGCTGCCGATATTCTTTCGGCCAATGGTATTACGGTTTATCTTTATAAAGAGCTTCGGCCCACACCTCAGCTTTCGTTTACGGTGCGTCAGTTGGGTTGCCAAAGTGGTATCGTTATCACGGCATCGCATAACCCACGTGAATACAACGGTTATAAAGTCTATTGGGTAGATGGTTCGCAGGTTGTTGCTCCACACGATAAAAATATTGTGGCCGAAGTTAACGCTATTACGAATGTAAAAGATATTAAGTTTAAAGGCGTAAAGAAACGCATCAAGATGATTGGTGAAATACTTGATAAGGCTTATTTGAAAGCCGTAAAAAGTATATGCGTGAATCCAAGAATGATAAAAAAGCAATCAGATTTAAGCATTGTTTTTTCTCCAATTCACGGAACTGGTATAACGATGGTGCCGAAGGCTTTGGCACAACTGGGTTTTACGAATGTTCATATAGTAGAGGAGCAAGCCACGCCCGATGGAAATTTCCCTACGGTAGTTTATCCAAACCCCGAAGAAAAAGAGGCAATGAGTTTGGCTTTGAAAAAAGCAAAAGAAATCAATGCTGATTTGGTAATAGCAACCGACCCTGATGCCGACCGTGTGGGAATGGCAGTAAAAGACCCAAAAGGAGAATGGCAATTATTAAATGGAAACCAAGCAGCAAGTTTGATAATATATTATTTACTAAAGGCATGGAAAAAAGCAAAAAAGCTAAGTGGAAATGAGTTTGTAGCGAAAACTATCGTGACAACCGATTTGATTGACGAAATGGCAGCAAAAGCAGGGGTAAATTGCTATAATACGCTGACAGGCTTCAAATATATTGCTCAAGTAATCAGAGAGTTGGAAGGAAAACAAACCTTTATTGGCGGTGGAGAAGAAAGTTATGGTTATTTGATTGGCGATAAAGTACGTGATAAAGATGCGATTGCAAGCTGTGCAATGATTGCCGAACTAACTGCTTTTTCTAAAAACGAAGGCTTAACATTATTTGATTTCTTGGCCGAAATGTACCAAAAGAATGGTTTCTACTACGAAGGTTTGATTTCATTAACCAGGAAAGGAAAAACTGGAGCAGAAGAAATACAACAAATGATGCTTGATTTTAGAGCGAAACCACCAAAATCATTGGCAGGATCGAAAATAATTCGCACGGATGATTATAAATCACTTATTACAAAAGATTTAAAAAATAGCGAAGAAAAAGCCATTCCAGCTGGGGAAATGGGTATCGAAGCATCGAATGTGCTTCAATTTTTTACGGCCGATGGGACCAAATTTACCTGTCGCCCGTCTGGAACTGAGCCAAAAATCAAGTTTTACATAGGCGTAAGAGCCAAATTGAATAAAAAAGACGAATTTGATGCTACTTTAGAAGCTTTAAAAGAAAAGGTGAAGTCGATTCAAGTGGAATTGGATTTGAATTAATTTTTTGAAGCATCAAAAACCTGCAAGGCCTAGAAAAATACCTTGCAGGTTTATTTTCTGTAGAGTAAAACACAAAAATTTCATCTCTCCTGGGTAAATATCTCCAAACTATTAGAACAGATTTATAGTCCATTACTGGCTTATTTCGTAGCACATCTCGATGAAATAAATGCCCTTGCCGAACAAAGTAAGGGGTTTATATGGCGGCCTCAAAGGCGATAATGAAAATACCGCAGCTCTCAGATTTTTTGAAGACGTTATAATTATTATTAATATTTCAGTTTAAGATAATATCTCAGACTTAAAAGAATTTGCCTTAAAAACTGCTCATGCAGAGGTAATACGAGGACGAAATAAAAACTTAGTTTGTAAAATGAATAGTTATTATATTTACTTAAACATTATTCGAAAACGATAAACTTTCAGAAAATCACTGATGAAGATAAGTTTGCATCAAAATGCTGAGAAAGTTTCAGCAATAACGACATTAAAAAAATGTATAAACTACAATTCAATCCTAACGATAAAACCCCCAAGTATAAGCAAATTGTACAGTCAATCGTTGCTGATATTGAGCGGGCGGTTCTGAAAAAAGACGAACAACTTCCATCAATTAGCGAATTAAGCGAAGAATACTACTTGGCTCGGGATACCGTTGAGAAAGCATACCGCGAGCTTAAAGAGCGAGGCTTTATTTCTTCGGTGCAAGGTAAGGGTTTTTATGTAAACCGAACTGATAATAATAAGATGCGTATCTTGTTGGTTTTCAATAAGTTAAGTTCTTATAAAAAACTTATATATTATGCTTTTTTGAAAGTTTTAGGTAATAAGGCCAGCGTTGATTTACAGATTCATCATTACGATGCCAAGATTTTCGCCGAAATCATAGAAAATAATATCGGAAAGTATAATTACTACGTAGTTATGCCGCATTTCTTCCCCGAAAACGATAAAACTCTCGCCTTGAAAACTTTAGAAAAAATCCCTTCGGAAGAACTCATTTTGCTGGATAAAGATTTGCCCGAATACATAAAACCGTGTTTGAGCGTTTATCAGGATTTTGAAAAAGATATATTTGATGCTCTCGACGAACTTCGTGATTTACTCGAAAAATATAGCCGAATGGTGCTGGTTTTTCCAAGTGATGGAAATTATCCAAGTGATATTGTGCGTGGTTTTCGTCAGTTTTGTATGAATTTTGGTCGTGATTTTCAAATTAAAGAAAACGCACTCGAAGAAGTTTTATATTCTGGAACAGTTTATTTAGTGGTTGAAGAAACCGATTTGGCCGAGTTGGTAAAGAAAACCCGTCAGTTGAACTTAAAACTGGGGCAAGATGTTGGTGTCATTTCGTTTAACGAAACCACCCTAAAAGAGTTATTGGAAATCACGGTTATAACGACCGATTTTGAAACAATGGGTCGAACGGCAGCCGCACTTTTGCTTGATAAAAAGCAAATAAAAATAAAAAACCCTTTCTACACCATTCGTAGAAAGAGTTTATGATGGATGCGTGTTATAGGTGATTTTCTAAATCCGACTATCAATTTTTCAGACTTAATTTGCCAAAATTTCATCTAATTTAGTTTGATACTCATTAAATTTATCAAGACCTTGGTGTTTCCCTTTCTGTATCGTAGTGAGTGTTTTATCAATTTTTTTATTTGCCGATTCCAGAAGTTTTATGCTTTGGTTGTAAGGAATGATTTCATCGTCTGAACCATGAAAAACGTGAACATCGCAATGCACTTTTGGTAGCCATTCGTAAGCATTTACCTTAAATTCTGAAACGTATTTAAACGGAAAAATCGGAAAACGACTAAAAGCTGCATCAGGCAAACTATAATAAGGGGTTTCGAGAATTAACTTTTTTACTGGATTAGTCGAAGCTACTTTAATGGCTGCCCCACAACCTAACGAACGCCCATAAAGTACGATTTTATCGGGATTATAACGACGACTCAAATCATCGAAAATATATTGGGCATCAAATATGAAATTTTGTTCATCCAGCCGCCCATCACTTTTACCAAAACCTCGATAATCGTACATCACTACGTCGTAGCCACGCTTTGTAAATTCGGAAGCATATTCGCCCCAACGAGCCAAATTATCGGTATTGCCGTGATAATAAAGTACTACGCCTTTTGATACGCTATCTTCAGATGCAAATCTAAGGGCATTTAGTTTTACCTTAGGGTCTACTAATACATAAAACTCTTCGGCTTTCGGAAATTCATATAGATAATCTTTTGCCAGTTTTTTTGGGTGTAAAAGAATAAATCGCTGAAAAAGTACTAAGCTTGCAATCAGAACAACGTAAATCGTAAGGGCAATTTGAAGGTATTTTAATTTAAACACGGAAAATTAATGGATAATAGTGAATGATTAGAATTTACAAATGATGAATGTTTTTTAAATATCCTTCGTAAATCGTTAATACAAAATATGTTTATCAAAAATCAAATCAAATCTATCGAGTAAAATTTCTTCGAGATGTTTGTGATATTCGGAAAACGAAGGTAGATTATTATGTCCGCCACCGTAAATTGGTATCAAACGAGTTTTCAGTGGGACAAGATTTGCCAACTTTACACTCGAACGAAATGGTATCAATAAATCTTTTGTGCCATGAATGATGTAAATCGGACACTTAACAAACTTTATATATTGGTCGGTTCGGATAGAAAACCTTAAAATCATGGTAACCGGCAAAAATGGCAAAAATCGATTGGTCAACTGCGAAAAACTATAATACGGAGCATCTAGAATCAAGGTTTTAGGATGATTCTCTGAAGCTAGTTTACAGGCAAAACCCGAACCAAGTGAACGCCCATAAATCACAATGTTTTTTTCCTCATAACCTTTTGTGAGCATCTTATGATAAACCACTTGCGAGTCTTCATACATTCGTTCTTCGTGTCGTTTACCAGTACTTTTTCCAAAACCTCGATAGTCAATCATCAACACATCATAATCGTGCGAGATAAAATCTTTGGCATATTTTGCCCATCCTTTGATGCTGCGAGTATTTCCATGAAAATAAATAACTAAGCCTCGAGTTTCTTCTCCTACCTCATAAAAAAGCAGTCCGTTGATTTTTGCTCCATCGGGCATATCAAGGTATAACTCTTCAAAATGGTTATCATACCGAAACTCAAAGTCTTGAGATAGCTTTTCGGGTTTAAAAATAAAATACTCCTGAACTTTGTAGGCCACTAAACAAATAATGACGTATGAAACTATCACTAAAACAATGATTTCGGTAACAGACATAAATGAGCATCTTTTAAAAACTCTGCGAATTTATCAATTTTTGGCGATGCACCCATCACAAGTCACGAATTATTTGACCGTCATCTATTTGGCTTGCAATATTATGTGATTCAAAGGATTTTTTGAACTAATCGCATAATTATTTTCGTATTCATGCACCAACTCACTCAAAAGGTCTTTGAGAGTTTCAAGTTTGTTTTCACCAAGCACTGCTCCAAACTTTTGATCAATATAATTTCTGCATTTTCGCCAGTCAACCATGGCTTGTAAGCCCTTTTCGGTATATTTTACTATCAAAGCACGTGCGTCCGATGGGTCTTTTTCTACCAACACAAATCCTTGTTCTTGCAATTCTTTGACGAGTTTACTCATTCCTTGCTTGGTCATGCCCGCACATGCTGCTAAGGTTTTGATGCTGGTTCCTTCTACTTCGATGTTCACCAAAGCCACAATATGTCCCACACGAAAGTTTTCGTAGCCGATGCTTTTCAGATAATCGCCCGCCAAATCGCTCATGTAGCGATAGGTTTTATTGAGAAGCTTGCCCATCAATCTTTCTTTATTGTCTTTCATTTTGGCGACTTCAGCAAGTAATTCTTTGTTCATTACAAATGGTGTGATAAATTAGGTTGAGCCTTATTCTCCAATTTAAATTCTGATTGCTAAGATAAATATACTGCAAAGGTAATACAAAAAAAATAATTGTCAACTTACTTGACTAAATTAGTAAACTTAGTTTACTTTGCACTATTAAATTAAAAATATCAAATTAAAGAGCTAAAAACTAAAGCAAACGCAAGAAACTGGATAAAATATGGAAAATTCGCCTAAAAAATCGTTTAAAAATTACATACCACGCATCATCTTATTATTAATCGTAATAAGTGCTGCTATCTACGCTTATAATAAATATGAGTACAATCAGATTTACGAAACCACTGATAATGCACAAATTGAAACCTACACAGTGCCTGTTGTGCCAAGAGTAGGTGGTTATGTAAATGCCGTGAATATGAAAGATTTTGAGCAAGTAAAGAAAGGTCAGTTATTGGTTGATATTGATGATAGTGAACAACGCTTGGCATTGGTTGAAATGGAAGCAATGTATCAACAAATGCTCACTGATGTAGAAAGTGCTTCAGCAAGCATCAAAAATGCTAATATGACTATTACTGCGGCCGAATCTGGTCTTAAAACAACGGCTTTACGTAAAGAAAAAGCCCAAAAAGATGCTGAACGAGATACAAAATTATTTACTGATAATGCCATTACAAAACGTCAAACCGATGATAGTAAATCTAATTTGGAGGTTTTGAATGCTCAATACGATAGCCAAAAACAAGATTGGACGGCCTCAAAATCTCGTATTGATGTGCTTTCTTCATATTTACATAAAGCAGAAGCCGCTTTGGCAGTACAAATAGCAAAAATAGACCAACAAAAACTGAAGCTAACTTACTCGAAAGTTTATGCTTCTGAAAATGGCAAGATTGGCCGTAAAAGCGTAGAACCTGGTCAGTTTATTCAGCAAGGACAAACTTTGGCAACTATCGTGCAAGATTCACTTTATTGGGTAGTTGCCAATTTCAAAGAAACGCAAATCAGCCGTTTGGCGGTTGGACAAGAAGTCAATCTTAAATTAGATGCGTTTCCTGATATGGAATTGAAAGGAAAAATTGCTGACTTTTCAGATGCGACCGGTGCAAAATATGCTCTCCTTCCGCCAGATAATGCGAGCGGAAACTTCGTGAAAGTTACGCAGAAAATTCCAGTAAAGATTGCGATTGAGGGCGTTGAAAAATTGCGTGATAAACTACGTGCAGGTATGAGCTTGGAAGTTGAGGTGAAAATAAAGTAATGTAAGGGCTTATGAAGAATAAACCCTTAACTGCGGGAAATTGCAGGGTTGATGTTTATGGAAAATACAGAAAATACAAAAAAGCCCATTGGTGCAGCACGATTCATAATTGTACTGACAACCGTAACGGCCGCCGTGATGGAGCTACTCGACACAACGATTGTCAATGTAGCTCTAAATCAGATTGCGGGTTCGTTGGGGGCAACAATTGAAGATATAGCTTGGGTGATTACGTCTTATGCCATTGCAAACGTAATCGTGATTCCGATGACAGGTTTTTTGGCCGAATATTTTGGTCGAAAAAACTATTATTTGGCATCAATGATTTTGTTTGGTATTGCGTCGTATTTGTGTGGAAACTCTGATACATTATGGGAGCTTGTTTTTTGGAGATTTATTCAAGGAATAGGTGGAGGAGCTTTGCTTTCTACCTCACAATCCATTTTGTTTGATGCTTTTCCGGGAAAAGAACGAGGCATGGCTTCGGGGCTTTTCGGAATGGGAATAGTACTTGGTCCAACACTCGGGCCAAGTGTGGGAGGATACATTGTCGATAACTTTACTTGGGGAGATATTTTTTATATCAATGTGCCAATTTGTATCATTGCTACCATTCTGACGATTTTATACATACCACGAAATGAAGGTGAAGGGAAAAATAAAGCTAGCATAAAGATTGATTACTTCGGAATTATATTGTTGATTATCGGTATTGGCTCATTGCAATATATTCTTGAAAAAGGGGAGTCGAAAGACTGGTTTCAGTCAAAAGAGATTTCGATAATAGCTTTATTTGCGGTACTAGGAATAGTAGGATTTATCAGTCGAGAGCTAAACACCGACCACCCAGTAGTAAACTTAAGAGTTTTTGCTAATCGAAACTTCGCTTTTTCGTCGATTTTCGTATTAGTTTCTGGCTTTGGTTTGTTTACATCGGTTTTCGTTTACCCAGTAATGGTGCAGCGTATCAATGGTTTTACTCCTTACGAGACCGGACTATCATTGTTCTTTCCAACACTTACGATTTTACCACTCTTTCCGATTTTAGGCAAACGAATGTCGGAAGGGGCATCACCGATACCATTTGTTGTGGCTGGGCTTTTGATTTTTGCTTTCTTCGGTTTTTATAGCGGAACAGCAACCGCCGACATGGGGCGTTGGGATTTTTATCCGATACAACTTTTACGTGGTTTAGGCACAGTTTTGCTACAATTACCACTTATCAATGCCTCGGTGGCTGGTTTAAAACCAAGCGAATTTGGTTCAGGCATTTCGCTTACCAACATGATTCGTCAGCTTGGAGGAGCATTCGGTATTGCATTGGCCAATAACTACATTACAATTCAATATGCCCAACACCGCACTGACTTGGTAGCTAATTACACGCCCAATAATCCGTTGTTTCTCGAAAAATTCAATGCCATCAAAATGGGATTTTTATCTCGCTCGGGCGATGTTGCACTAGCCTCAAAGCAAGCGTATCGACAGTTGGAATTGATGCTCGATAAACAATCGTACTATTTAGCATATTTAGACACATTTAGAATTATTGCCATATTTTTCTTGTGTGTTTTACCATTGGTTGTACTATTAAAAACTAAGAAAAAATCACCGGACGAAATTGCGGCCGCAACCAAAGCTGCAGCCGAATCACACTAATACAATTATCAATTTTAGACATTGATTAAGAGAGTTTTATCTCTAGTCTTTGTTTTAAATATCGAAACTAAAAAAATGAAAATCAATAAAATACTCATCATTGTTTGCTTGTTTCTAGGTAACGAAGTGCTTGCACAGAGTAGCGAGCAAGTACTTTCTAAATTTATCAATCAAGCCATCGATTATTCGCCAAGGGTAAAAGAGCAGCAGCAATTTCTTGGCGTTGGAGATTACCGGATCAAAGTTCAAGAAACTGGCCTTAAACCGCAGGTAAGTGGCGACGTGAGCTACGCAAGAGTTGACCCAATCGCAAAGGCTACTTTGCCAGTTAATGGCGAACCGCGAGTCATTCAATTTCAGCCGCATAATAATTATAATGCCAGTGTTGGAGCGTCGTATGTGATTTATGATTGGGGAAGATTTAAGGAAGGTATAAAGAAAACAGTTCTTGAAATTCAGCAACAAACAGGTGGAATTGAAACACTGAAACATACCTTGGCTTATCAAGTTTCACAATTATATTACAGCATTATATACTTACAAAAGGCCATTGCAGTACAGCAAGACCAAGTGAAATTGGTGCAAGAAAATGGCAAAATCATTACTGACCGCATAAAAAGTGGTGATGCACTTGAATATGATGCAGTGCAGGTGCAAGTACGCTACAAAAATGCAGAAATGCGTGTGATAGACCTACAAGGCCAACTCGAAAGACAATATATTTTTTTGAGTTCGTTGATTGGTTCTGATGCAAGAAAATTAATTACCGCTAATGCCGAATTGCAATTTGCGTATGGCAAGACAGATATGCAAAGTGCTTATAACGAGGCGATTGTAAATAATGTTGATTTGAAAGGTTTACTTATCAAAGAAAGTGTTTTGGCTCAAGAAGTGAAAATTTCGAGCATGAGTAGTTTACCAACTTTAGCTGCTAATGCATCGCTTGGTGTGCGTAATGGTTATTTGCCTGATATTGCTATTTTAAGACCAAACTCATTGATAGGTGTAAAACTTTCAATTCCTATTTATACAGGAAAACGTGGAGAATATAATACACAAATTGCCAAAATAAACCTTGATGCAGCGAAGCAAGGAACGGAGTCGCAGAAAATACAAATTAGCCGTGACCTTGAAAATGCCTATAATGATATAAAAGTAGCGAATCAGAAAAAAGAATTGGCTACAAGTAATATTTTTCAAGCTGAGTATAGCTTGAAATTGGCTAAAAATAGATTAGTCAATGGCGTAAGTACGCCTCTCGAAATTCAATCAGCAGAGACAGGTTTAGAAGAAGCAAAATTTAATTTATTACAATATGATTATCAGGCTTTATTGGCTAAACTTGAAATCAGTAGGTTGTCTGGAGTGAAGTTTTGGTAAGAGGTTTTGTAAAAAAAGAAATCCACTTTACTGAGCAGTGAAGTGGATTTCTTTAAAAATAGTGATTATATATTTTATTTTGCAGTAATTGTTATCTCATTTAAATTGGTATCAATACAAAATTTAGTTCCTTCCAAAAAATCTAGCCCAAGAAGACCATCGTAATTTGAAAAAATGCCGTGAGCTAAAAAATCATAAACTTGGATTTTAAACTTGCTTTTTAGAATTCCGATTGATTTTATTTGGTTTACTTCAAAAACTTCCGACTCTACGATTCCATTTGCCGTTTCGATTTCTACAATTTCTACAGCATCTTTTAGTTCGTAACCCGCTAAGTATAAAGCGTTACTATCAATAGTCGTATTGGAGCAACCAGTATCTAAAATCATTCTTAGTTTGTTCTTTTTATCCAATGTCAAGCCTACAATAATTAGCCCACCATCAACCATTCTTTCAAAACTAAATGTCATTTTTTCTTACTATTAAAAATGCCAGTCATTGTTCTTACAGGTTGAAATGAACCTGTATAAATAACTGTAATAGTATTGAAATCGCTTGTTTTACTTTTACCCAGATAACATACTTCTTTTTTATCTTTACTATGTAAAATTGGAATTCCAGACAAGACATTCAGTTCGGCCTCGTCCATTTTAGGATTTCCAATTAAAACCCATTCATTAGGAAATAAGGTTTTAATTTCTTCGATATTTTTTTTTGATTCCGCCATGTTAAATCTTGTTAATTTAACAAATATATCCATTTTTATTAAAACAGAAAATTCAGAAAATCGTTACAGTGTTTGCGAAAAATATCAATACAACATTCTGAAACGAATTGTTTCGTCGATATCTTTGATTTCTTGGATAAACTCGTTGGTATAGCCTTTACTAATATCCATAATTACATAACCAATCGTTTCGTTGGTTTTCAAATACTGACCAATGATATTAATGTGGTGTTTCGCAAAAATATTATTGATTTTCGCCAAAATGCCTGGTACATTTTGGTGAATGTGCAATAAACGGTGCGAATCACGAAGTAAAGGCAATTGTACTTCTGGGAAATTTACGCTACCCGTTGTGCTACCATTATTCATGTATTCGAGCAAACGCTCTGGTACATAAAGTCCGATTCCTTCTTGAGCTTCTTCGGTACTTCCGCCGATGTGTGGCGTAAGGATTACATTTGGTAAACCACGTAATTCATTCTCGAATGGTTCGCTGTTGGTTTTTGGTTCATACGGGAATACATCAATACCTGCACCGACAACTTTGCCCGATTTGATAGCTTCCACCAAAGCGGGTAATTCAACTACGTGTCCACGAGCAAGATTCATGAAAATAACTCCGTCTTTCATCATTTCAAACTCACGTTTACCAAAAACATTGGTATTTTCTTTACGGCCGTCAATATGCATACTTACCACATCCGAAACGCGTAAAACTTCTTCCAGTGAACGGCATTTCTTGGCGTTTCCGATGGGCATTTTATCTACAATATCGTAGAAATAAATCTCCATACCGAGTGCTTCACCGATAACCGAAAGTTGCGTTCCAATATGTCCATAGCCAATCAAACCGAGTTTTTTTCCACGAACCTCAAAGCTATTATTGGCTGATTTATCCCATTTGCCAGCGTGCATTTGGTTGCTTTTGGTAAATACATTACGAATCAACAAAATCATTTCGCCGATGGCCAATTCTACTACCGAGCGAGTATTGCTGTAGGGTGCATTGAAAATTGCAATGCCTTTTTCGGTACAAGTTTTAAGGTCTATTTGATTTGTTCCGATACAAAATGCACCAACCATAATTAGTTTATCGGCATTTTCAAGAACTTTTTTAGTCAAATTAGTTTTTGAACGAAGTCCCAAAATCGAAACTCCTTTGATTTTTTCTGATAATTCTTCCTCATCCATTGCACCTTTGTGCGTTTCCACATCAAAGCCTTCAAGTTTGAATGCTTCAATAGCAACCGAGTGAACATTTTCAAGTAATAAAACCTTGATACGGCTTTTTGGATATGATTGGCTACGTGTTAATTTATTCAGATACAAAAACTCATCCAACGATGACACAATTTGGTCAGCTTTTGAGGTAACTTTCTCACGCTCAACGTTTTCCGTAAATGCATAGAAACGATTAGCCAGACCCGAAGCACGAAGTTCGTAGTCGGTATAGCCATCACCAATGGCGTAAACATCACCATCGAGATTCAATGAACCTAATAACTTTACTTTACCTTTTTCGTGAGCCAAAACATTATCTTGGTCAACACCAATGATATTATCTTCAGCATCAAAAACGAAAGTATTTGCATAAACGTTTGCTTCTTTTATACCCATCGAGGTGACGATTGGCACGATAAACTCTTTAAAACCGCCCGAAACAATCAAAATACGGTCGGCATATTCACGCAAGAATTTTTCATTGCGTTGAAAAGATTCCGATACTTGTGTATGCAGAAAGTCAACTAATTGCTTTACATGCGAACGATTGGCTTTCAATAATTGGATTCGTCGGCTTAGTGCGTCCGAAAAAGTGATTTCGCCATTCATGCCTTGCTCAGTCAAACTTCTGATTTGAGCAACAACTTTTTCTTGTGTGGCACTTCCTGCCAAAGCAATATTGGCTAATTCATCAAGGCCTTCTACTTTCGTAAAAGTGCTATCGAAATCTATGATATAATAGGTATTGTTCATGAAAATTCTAAGTCCCTAAAGGGGAACTATTTTAAATGAAATAATATTTAAACACTTTTTTAAAAACCTGTTATTTCTACAAAATCGGTGTTTTCGAGTAGTTTGAGAGCATCCAAAAGATGTTGTTCAAAAATTTCTTTTAATCTTTGCTTTGAACTATTTCCGCAAGTAAGCCAGATAATTTTAGGAGGACTTCCCAGTTGTTCTAATAACTTCACAAAATCATCATCTTTGGTTATAACAATTGCATTTTGTTGTTTTGCTTCCAGAAAAATTGTTTCGTCGTTGCTTCTCGAAGTCCTAAGAAAGTGGCTGAAAAACAGTCAATTGAGAATTTTTCCTTTATCCAAACTGCAAGACTTGGTGAAATATGTGCATCTAAAATTAAAATCATGCAGCTTGCAAAATAGGATGGTTTAGTTTTGCCGAGGCAAACGCAAAACAGGCATAAATGTCTTGTAATTCTAAATCGGGTAACTCGTCAGTTACGATTTGTTCGGGAGAAATTCCGTTTGCCAACAAATCTAAGACATCAGAAACTCGAATTCGCATATTTCTGATGCAAGGTTTTCCTCCACATTGCTCAATGTTTATTGTAATCCGGCTAAGTAAGTTTGCATTCATTTTTTTCAAATTTTCTACAAAGTTAAATCTAACATTGATAATGCTACTATAATATACTGAAAATGATGTTTTGTGTGCCAAACACTAATACTTAATGCCTGTGTTAAATTGCGATTTGTCTGACGTAATACGTGAAAAAACGTTTTCTCGAAATAATTTTCCAAAATATTTCTCATCAGTAATGCTCATCTTTTGTACGTGGCTTCCAACAATAAAAAAGTATCGGATGGATTGTAGTGAGTAACCAGTAACAATCAATCAAGGAACAGGGTCGTAGCCATGAGAATGGCTCCAAGGGCCACAACGAGCGATGCGTTTGGCAGTCAGCCAAAAACCTTTGAAAAAGCCATGTTTTTTAAATGCTTCAACCGAATATTGCGAACAAGTAGGGGTGTAGCGGCACGATGGCGGAAACCAAGGCGAAATACCTACTTGATAAAGTCTTATAAGAAAAATGGCGATGTATTTCATTTGAGATTTAAGACAATAGACAAAATATTTGAGTTTATTTGAAAGAATTTTTAGGAGTTTCTTCAAATTTCTTGTCAAAAACGTTATTCAAACAATATATATAGCGTAATCGTATGCGATGTCATACGGTCAACGCCTTGCAGAGGTGTATTTTTGTTGTTCACGGGGTCAACTAAATTTTTGATGCCGTGAGAAAAATGAATTTCAGGTGAAAATTTGAAATATTCTCTAAAAAACTCAATTCCTGTGCCATATTCTACACTAATGTCACTTGTTTTTGTGATAAACTTCGATTTGTTTCTTCTACTGTTAGGATTTGTTTCAACTCCATAACGAAGTCCGCCAAAAACATACATTCTTACATTTCCACGTCTTTCAGATTTGTATTTTAACATTACTGGAAGCTCAAACCAAGCAGTTTCTCGTAAGTCAGTATTTTCCTTTGACTTATTTGGATCAGTATCTGGTAAAGCAGTGTCTATGTATTTATATTCTAATCTTCTTCCGTAAATGGATACCGTAGGTAAAACCCTAAAATCAAAATAATCATTAAGTCTAAAATTAGCCAAACCTCCCATTTTAAGTCCAAAAGTAGAAGGTGATGTAATGCTATAATAATTGTCTTTATTGACAAAGTAATTATTAAACTTCACGTTGTAAAAAGTACTTGGTAATCCCAAAAAATAGCCAAATCGCATTGTTTTTGCATCGTAATCGGCCTGAAAATGGCGACGAGTTTCTTGTGCAAACGCACTTTGAGTGAGCAATGATACTAAAAAAAGCCTAAAAAATAATCTGATAAAAGTGACGTTCTTCATAAATTTTCAAAAATTAGCTTAATCAAGCTAGACTGTTTCTATTATTGACAGTCATCAGCCAACATTATGGCTTTTTACCAATATAAATTGAGCAAACGCCAAAAGTAAGCGGAATACATTTTGTCTGTCGAAATCCTGCTTTTTCAAACACTTTCAAGAAGTTTTCACCTTCTGGAAATGCCTTTACCGATTCGGGCAAATAACTATAAGCCGAGCTATCGTTTGATACTAATCTACCTATGAAAGGGAGGATTGTTGCATTGTAAAAATTGTATAATTGCTTAATAACGGGAGTTTTAGGATTTGAAAATTCCATTACCATGCATTTTCCACCTGATTTGGTTACTCGACACATATCGGTCAGACCTTTTTCAAGATTTTCAAAGTTTCGTACTCCAAAAGAAACGATAACGGCATCGAAAGTATTGTTTTCAAACTGTAAATTCTCAGAATCGCCCATTTGAAGTTCGATTTTGCTTTCTAAACCTAGTTTTTTCATTTTCTCACGACCAAACGATAACATCCCTTCCGAAATATCAACGCCGATTACTTTTTTGGGTATAAGTTGTTTTACAGCTTCAATGGCCAAATCGCCCGTACCCGTTGCAATATCCAAAATCAATTGTGGTTTTTCGGCACGCAACATCGAAATAGCCTTTTTTCTCCACCAAAAATCAATTCCACCGCTGAGCAAATGGTTCAAGAAATCATATTTAGGCGAAACATTATCAAACATTTCGGCGATTTGCTCACGCTTGCTACTGTCTTTTTCTTTGTAAGGTACTACCATATATTTGACGAACGATTTATGTAGTCGTTCATAAGTTTAAAATAAGTAAACAAAATTACGAAACTACTATTTGATAACTGATTGATTATCAGAAAAGTTTTTTAGATATACTTTTGTATATTTGAAATTGAATAATCAAAATACAAAACTAATGCAATACATCAAACAATATAGTTCGCCTATTGGCGTATTAGAAATTGTTGCAAATGATGATTTCTTGACGCAGATACTGTTTCGAGAAGCTCAAAAGAAACCTAGTAGGCAGTTAGAAGAAACACTCGAAAATTCGCCAATAATTGATGAAACAATCACGCAATTGGATGCTTATTTTGCAGGAAAACTAAAAGAGTTTAACTTGCCAATAATAGCACAAGGAACTGATTTTCAGCGAAATGTATGGGAATATCTAAAAACTATTCCTTACGGTATAACGATTTCGTATCTTGAATTTTCTCGAAGAATTGGCAATGAAAAAGCCATTCGAGCAGTTGGTACGGCCAATGGTAATAATCCGTTGACAATAATTTTACCCTGCCACCGAGTTATTGGGTCGGATGGTAGTTTGGTGGGCTACGGTGGCGACCTTTGGCGAAAAGAATGGTTACTTCGACACGAGGGAAGTTTACCTAATCAATCACAATTAGGTTTATTTTAACTTAGTAATGTGGCTAATTAATCAATAGAAATATCATTATACAAACTAATCAATAATCTATGGAAACGGCTATTAATCAGGCTATTACAAGCCAAAAGCAATTTTCTTCATCTTCAAAAATCTTACTGGCCATTCCGCTCTATGTTTATGTGAGTGTAATTGCATCTATGTGCGTGATTCTTGGCATTTTGTGGGACATTGCTTGGCACATGAGTATTGGTAGAGATGGCTTATTTTCTGCTCCGCACGTGGTGACTTATATTGGAGCGGCTGCCGCGGGTATTTTTTCGGGTTATCAAGTTCTGAAAACTTCTTTTTGGGGAAATCAACTCGAAAAAGGCAAAATGGTCAAGTTTTGGGGTATTTTTTATAGCTCTTTGGGTGGACTTTTCTGTATTTGGGGCGGAATCGCTTCGATTACTTCTGCACCGTTTGATGATTGGTGGCACAATACGTATGGTCTGGATGTGCAGATTCTTTCTCCACCACATGCAGTTTTGCTTTTGGGGCTAATGAGCGTACAAATGGGGGCGATGATAGCCGTTTTGGCGTTTCTTAATCGAAGTGAAAACATAACATCGCTTTCAGCCGAAGAAAACACTAAACGCACGAACCGTTTGCAATGGATGTTTATTTTTACGGCGGCTTTTCTAATCACTTCTATTTTCACATTCCTTTCTGAATCTTTGGGTCGTTGGGAAATGCACGAGCCATCGTTTTATGAAGTTGCAAGTGTAGCATTTCCACTTATCTTATTTGCGGCAGGTCGAGCTTCAAACAAAAAATGGGGAACTACCTTTGTCTGTATCATATTTTTGATTTTTCACTGGGCTGTTAATGCTACGCTAAGACTTTTGCCAGCCGAACCTCTTTTGGGGCCTATCCATAATAAAATCAGTACCTATCAAACACTCGGCTTTCCGCTGCTTTTATTTATTCCAGTATTTGTCACCGATTGGTTACGAGATAAGTTTTCGACTAAAAACGATTGGAAATTAGCAATCATATTGGGGGGAGCATTTACACTTATTTTATTCTTCACGCATTATCCATTTGGTACATTTTTACTCGAATCACCGCTTGCACGAAATTGGTTTTTTGGAAGTAACTCTTGGTCGTTCCAGAATGATGCCGACTGGGAATATCGGTTCAAGTTTGGCCCTTGGACTAAAAAATCTTTGAATGAATGGCTAATAGGTATTTCGCTTTCATTTATTTTTAGCTTTTTATCGACACGCATCGGTCTTGCTTGGGGAAATTGGATGAAAAAAGTGCAGAGATAACCCAATGAGTGAAGTGTAACGCCGTCTGCTCTAGATAAGTGAATATTTTTCACTGATTTTTTTAATGTATTTTTAAAAACCAAAAAATGAATTTCATAAAATCAATAAATACTTTTTTTAAAGTAATTTTAATATTTTTAATCTCTTTTTCTGCTTTTGCTCATATCGGAAGTGCAGGTGTTGTGCATGAAGGTAAAGCCGGAAATTATAGTGTTCAAGTATATGTTGAGCCACCCGATGTGATTCCGGGAACTGCCAAAGTGTCGGTGATGGTTGATGGAAACGATATAAATAGTGTAAAGATGAGTCCGATTTATTATTGGACTGGCGATGAAGGTTCGCCTCGCTCTGATGAAGGGGTTATGACCGAAGAAGGTAAATATGAAGGAAAAATTTGGCTTATGGAAAATGGTGCGGCCAGTGTGAAAGTAGTCATTGAAGGAGCAAGAGGGAAGGGCGAAGTGTTGATTCCAATTGCGGCACTTTCTACCGCTCAACGCCAATTGCCAAGCTCGTTGGGTTGGATTTTGGCAGGTTTAGCTTTGCTTTTAGTAGGAATCATGACTACGATTATTGGAGCAAGTACGGGCGATAGTTTGCTGAAAGTAGGAGAAAGTGAAAATAATTCGACTAAGAAACGACGTATTGTTGGCTCAACAATTGGGGCTTCGTTTTGTGGACTATTACTATTTGGTGGAAATATATGGTGGAATGCCGAAACGGATGATTATCAACGGAATATCTATCGCCCATACACCGCAACCTCAAGTATTAGTTTGAGAGATGGACAGCGAATCTTGAACTTTAAGATAGATCCTACTTCGGTCAATGGTCGTTCTATGAGTTTTATTATTCCTGACCACGGGAAGTTGATGCACATGTTTTTGGTAAAAGAAGGCTCCATGGAAGTATTTGCTCATTTGCATCCTTCTCGAAAAGATACATTAACCTTTGAAGCTCCGCTACCCAATATGCCCGCAGGAAAATATTTGATTTTTGCCGATGTATTGCGTTATCATAGCTTACAAAACACGATTACCGATACTGTAGAGATATCAGACCCCCCCGCCCACAAAGGGGGGGCTAAGAATGATACACTAAATTTCCCCTCTGGGGGTAAGGGGGCTGATTCTGATGATACTTTTGTAGTGACGAATGCCATAAATAAAAATGCCAACTCGGCAATTAATGAAAGTATCACGATTTGTGGAAGCCCAGGTATAAAAACCAAGCTGCAAGACGGCTCAAGCATTGTTTGGGAAGAAAAACCAAACCAAAAACTTATGGCAGGAAAAGTCTATGATTTGAAATTTTCAGTCCTTGCACCCGACGGGAAACCTGCTGAATTACAAACCTATTTGGGTATGATGGGACATGCTGCGGTAATCAAAGATGATGCAAGTGTGTATATTCATTTGCACCCCAATGGCACATATTCGTCAACGGCAGTGCAGGTTTTGCAAAAACGTATCGACGAGACAAGCAACAAACGTCCAAAAATGAATAATGCAAAGCAATTCAGAGATAGTATTGATAATATTTTGATAAAACTTAAGACAATGACCGAAGCCGAACGAGATAAACTATTAATGGGTAATATGAAACACCAAAACTATGTGCATCATAGCGGCCAAGTTACATTTCCTTATGCCTTCCCGAAGACTGGGCATTACCGAGTTTGGCTACAAATAAAACGTGAAGGAAAGATTTTGACTGGCGTTTTTGATGCGAATGTGATTTAAACTTCATTTTATTTGTTTTAAAATAAAAATGAATTGTAAAAAAGTGTAAAGTTCAATATTTTTTAGCTATTTTTTGTAGGAGTAACCACAAAAAAGTCCCTTTCTGCACAAATCAAAAAGGGATTTTTTTTGTTTCGGTATGTTAAAGATAATTCGTAAATATCTTATCCTTGAGCAGCCACAAGTTGAAAACGACGAATTGCTGCTATTGTGATACCCACAATTATCATAAAGAATCCTATCCAAAGAAGGTTAATATGCGGCTTCTCAGTCGCTTTTAGCACGAGAAATTCTCGCTGACCTCGACTCACCGTAAAGGCAAATTTACCAGAAACCGGGTCGATTTTAGATAACTGTAAGCGAAGTCCCATTTCGTTATTCACTTCGGGTTTGCTCCAAACTTCACGGTTTCGAATTGCAAAAACTGGACGCATCGTTATGGCTACATTTCTGTCCAAAACCTTAACTGTTGCACGAGCGGCTGCATCGCCATCGGCCAATTGAATTCCATCAACTTCCCTGACTCCTTCTACATTTTCAAGAATTGCTACGTAGTCATTAACAAAAAAAGTATCACCAACCGCTACTGCAAATTCTTCTGGGCGACTCCAATCACGCTCATCTTCGGCAACTGGGGGGCCAGAAACGAAAGCATAAATATCTTTATTCCAAAATTTCTTAATATCGGGTGAAAGTACCGTTCCCATTTTTTCATTGTCTTGTACACGTGGGTAAAGGTTAAATTTCTTTCCGTCTTTATCTGAGTATTCAATCTGGAAATAAGTGTTTTCGGCTTCATATTCGAGCGTATCACCACGTTTGAAATACGTTTTATCGCCATCCACAACGTCGGCACGTGCAATACCTTTGTAATTACTGCCAGGAACAGGCCAAACGTATTTTTTCTCAATATAACCCGGTGCATTTCGTACATCAACAAATTGACCTTTGTACGTAAACGAAAATTCACTCAATTCAGTCGGACGATTGAGCCATAATAAGGCATTTTCTTTGTTATCATTTTCGTTGGAAAAGATTTTTGCTCCTGAAAAATTTAAAGAAACTACTTTAGAGTAGCCTGAAGAAAACATGATTCCGATTAGCATTACTGCCAAACCAATATGTGTAATTGCACCGCCAGCAACTTTAAATTTCCCTTTCAGAATATCTAATAAAATACTGCCATTGGCTGTAATACTAAACATCGCTGCGGTCAATAAAATGATATATTTCCAATTGTTTACTTTGGCAAAAGTGATGATTAATGCCGATAATAAAAGGCTGATTATGAGTGGATTAATCAACTTGTTTAGGCTATCTTTTTGTACACGTTTCCACCAAAAAAACTGAGCAACGCCCGAAAGAGACGTAATCAGCACAAAAAACCACATCTGAAATTGCGTGAAATGTTCGACTTGATTGGTTGGCAAAGCCATGTTTAGTTTTGCTCCAAAAATCTCACCTATTTTATTATAAACAGGAATTGAAGTCGTAACAATTACTTGGAAACTCGCCAAGCAAAGCATCAAAACGCCCGAAAATACCCAAAATTCACGAGAAAATGTTGAGATTTCTGCTTCATCTTGTGGTAAATGTTTCCAGCGAATTGTAGAAAGTACTACTGAAACAATAATAAAAGTTAGTAAATAAATCAATAATTGACCAGAAAGCCCTAAGTCAGTAAATGAGTGAACAGAAGCATTGCCAAGAATACCGCTTCTAGCTAAAAACGTTGAGTAAACAATCAATACAAATTGAGCGATAACCAAAATAATGGTATATTTAAGAGCTGTACTATTTTTACGAGCCATAAGCATCGTGTGGAAACTTCCAACCAAAACCAACCACGGCACATAGACTGCATTTTCTACTGGATCCCAGTTCCAATATCCACCAAAGTTGAGGGTTTCATACGCCCAAATTCCGCCCATCATAATTCCTGTTCCAAGAACAACCGCCGCTGTCAACGTCCAAGGTAATGCAGGTTTTATCCATTCTGTATATTGTTTTTTCCAAAGTCCAGCCATACAAAACGCAAACGGAACGAGTGTCATCGCAAAACCCAAAAACAGAGTAGGAGGGTGAATAACCATCCAATAGTTTTGCAGTAAGGGATTCAGACCATTACCATCTTTTGGTATAAAATCTGGGTTTGTTTTCCAAATTGGAATATTCGGCATTGATTCTCTCAAAGTCAAAAACGGCGAACTTCCAACCTTGAAATCTCCCCAAATCACGACACCCAAAATCATCGAAGCCAAGAAAACCTGTACCAAAGCGAAAATCGTCATCGTTGGAGCTTCGATTCCAACATTACGAGTTTTGCGAAGCGTAGTATTGATTAACAAAACACCCAAAACAACATTCCAAAACATCCACAATAAAAAGCTACCCTCTTGGTCTTGCCAAAAACACGAAATGGCATATCCAAGCGGCAAACTCCACGAAGAGTTATCCCAAGCGTAATGATATTCAAAATAATGATTGAAAATAATGCTCAACAATGAAGCACAAATAGTAAAAATGGCCAGAGTATGCACATAAAATGCACCACGAGCAAATTTAAGCCATTGGTCAGTTGCTAGCTTGTCTTTTAAAACTTCTGTACGAGTAGTCTGCCAGTACGCAAAAGTAGAAACAATGGCAGCTACAAAAGAGATAATCACGGAAATATGTCCGATATTTCCAAGGTATGGTCTTAACATGTTAAATATTGCATCGGGTATAAAATCAAAACGACTTTACCCCAAAATTAATTATGTTTAGTTTGTACTAAAGATAAAAAACATCCAAAACTCTGTAGTCCTAACTGTGGAATATCGATTGTAAGCTGTGGACTAAAAAAATATTAACCTAACCAAGTTGACCAAGGAATTCGGCTTAAGATTAAAACCAAGGCTGAACCAAAGAAAATAGCAGTTTGTTTAAATTTGCGACCATTGCCAACCGCACGTTTTACACGAATATTGCCGATTGTAACTAAAACAACAGCTATTATATTTGTTATAGGGTGTTCTATGTATGCTTTTCTCAAAATACTATCCTTCATGGTTAGTTTCATATTAGAAAAGGCTGCCTGAGCTCCTGGAGAAACAAACAATAAGATTAGGCCCAATATAAGCATTGTATGCGTGGCAATCAAAGCAAATTTGTTGATTTTTAGATGATTAGCTTCAAAACTTTTCTCGCTTGTCGAGCCAATGATTCCGTTGATAGTAGCTGCTGCCAGCAATACAAGTGCTGCAAAAGCTAAATATGAGTGAATAGGTTGGATGATTGTGTACATATTTGATGTATATTTAGAAAAAGTTAATTAAAAATTTTGTGCGAAGTTACGTTATAAACGCTGAATAACATAACTTCGCAAATACAGGTTTTGTTACATCCAAAGGGCAAACATGCTGTTCGTTCAAAAAAAAAGAAAAACTAAATGAAAATTTTAAAACCAACAATATTTACAATAATTGCATTTGGTTTACTTTTTGCATGGCTTTTTCCGCAGTTTTTATGGTGCTTTTTTGTTGAATATGATAGTTTTCAAGAAATAAAACCCAATATTTTTGTTGAAGAAAAGACATCAAAAATGCAGCAAGATTCGTTATTAAAATTTGTAGAAAATGCCGAAAAACGTCTAAAAACCTTTTGGGGAGGTAAAAACGGACAAGCAAAAATTATTTTCTCTAAAAACGCAACAACTTATCATAAATACGCCAAAACCAACGAAGGTGCAGGTTTTAGTATCGGAACACCACTTGGTTCGTGGATAATTTTAAACCAAGATGGACTTAACGTGGATGTTATTGCCCACGAAATGTGCCACGACGAACTTATGACCAATCTAGGTTGGTGGAAAACCAAAAAAGAGATTCCAACTTGGTTCGATGAAGGATTGGCTCTGATGCTTGATTATCGCTTTGTAAGTAGTCAAGATTCTATAGAACGCTATATTGATTACCGAACCGAGCTGAGTTATCTGAGCCCCGTTCCGATTCCGCTGACTGAACTAAACACCCAAAAAGACTTTTTTGGACAAGGCGAGCTTTTCACCAAAATCGCTTACTTTACCTCGGCAGTTGAAGTTTCCCGCAGGATTTCTCTGAAAGGCAAAAAAGAAATTTTTAGTATCATAAAAAAAACTGAAAAAGACGGAAAGTTTGAGTTTTGAAGTTGAGAATCTACAAGTTTTGTAAAACCTTATTGATTTAAAAATATTGATTATCAGTCTTTTAAATTGTATATTGACCATTTACGTTTAACCAATCACTGCCAATTCTATTATTTTACAAAAAACTTGACGAACTTTACGGGTTAATAATACAAAGATTCTAATATCAATGAATATTCTAATACTTGGTTCGGGCGGACGCGAGCATGCTTTTGCTTGGAAAATTGCTCAATCAAAAAACTGTACAAATCTTTTTGTAGCTCCTGGTAATGCAGGAACTGCACAAATCGCAACTAATTTACCAATCGGAGTTAATGATTTTGACGCCATTGGCAATGCCGTAAAAGAAAACAAAATCGAAATGGTAATTGTGGGTCCCGAAGAGCCTTTGGTTCGTGGAATCGTCGATTTTTTCAAGAAAGATAAAGTTCTCAAAAAAATAAAAATTGTTGGTCCAGATGCTTCTGGGGCAAGACTCGAAGGAAGCAAAGACTTCTCGAAAGGCTTCATGCAGAAATACAATATCCCTGCGGGAGCGTCACAAACTTTTACAAAAGATACACTACAAGAAGGTTTGGCTTATCTCGAAATGCAAACTTTGCCAATTGTACTTAAAGCTGATGGTTTGGCAGCAGGAAAAGGTGTAATTATTGCCGAAACCAAAGATGAAGCCCGTCAAGCCTTGCACGAAATGCTTACCGAAGCCAAATTTGGCGATGCCAGCAGCAAAGTACTTATCGAACAATTTTTAACAGGAATCGAGCTTTCAGTTTTTGTTTTGACCGATGGTAAAAACTATAAAATATTGCCCGAAGCCAAAGATTATAAGCGTATTGGCGTAAACGATAAAGGCTTGAATACAGGTGGAATGGGTGCAGTTTCGCCGGTACCGTTTGCCGATGCTGAGTTTTTGGGAAAAGTTGAAGAGCGAGTTGTAAAGCCAACTTTGGCTGGTTTACAAGCTGAAGGTATCAAATATGTGGGTTTTATTTTCGTTGGACTAATGAATGTCGATGGTGAGCCTTACGTAATCGAGTACAACGCTCGCATGGGTGACCCTGAAACTGAAGTAGTTTTGCCCCGAATCAAGACCGATATGGTAAAATTGATGAAAGCAACTACCGATGGGAAATTAGATAAAATCAAACTTTCGATTAATCCCAAAGTAGCAATTGCAACGGTTTCGGTAGCTAAAGGTTATCCCGAAGAATATCGCAAAGGTGATGTAATGACGATTCCAGAAGCTGAAAAAGATACCATTATTTTTCATGCTGGCACAAAAATCGCTACTGATGGTTCGGTAGAAACCAACGGCGGCCGAGTAATTGTAACCACTGGAATGGCACGAACGCTAAATTCTGCACGTAAAAAGTCGCAGGTAATGGCAAAAAAGATTATATTTGAGGGAAAATATTTCCGAAACGACATCGGGAAAGATTTGTTGAAGTATTTGGAAGATGAAAAGTAAGTAATAAGTTTTCTAAAGTGTTTAGTACAAATAAAAATTATGGAAATAATACAAGAAGCAAATCGTTATTTGGATAATGCACGTCAAATATTAAGCGAAAAAGCAAACAAGGAAAATGGCTTATATCAAGATAGAAAATATGTAAAGATGGCAGGACATACTGCTTTTTCTGGTGTATTACCAGCTCTTGATGGAGTTTTGGGTACAAAAGCTAAAGGTCGCAAAAGTGTAGAATGGTACAAATCGGAGCTTACGAAAGTCGATAAGAAAATTACCTCACTTTTTGATGCCGTTTGTGATACCTTGCATTTGTCTTTGGCCTATGATGGAAATCCAAGTGCAAAAGTTGCAAAAGCTGGATTTGAAGATGCTGAGAAAATTATCAAGTGGGTTGAGCAGAAGCAACAGGCTTAAAAAGTACTGGAAGTAAAGTAGAATATAAAATCTGTAAAAACTTTAGGATTATTATTGTACGAAACTATGCAAGTAACTTTAGAAATACCGGACGATAAATATGCTTCTTTCATTGAAATAGTAACAAATATCCGTTTCGTGGAGGTTTGTAAGGAAGAGAAACTTACTCCTTCTCAAAGAGAATTTGTAAATGATTTGAAACACTCATTAGAAGAAGTAGAATTACATTTACAAGGAAAGATTCAATTACAAGATGCTTATGAATTCTTAAATGAGTTAGAAAGAGAAGAATCCATAGCATCAAAATGAAAATTGTTATCACTGAAAAAGGCAAGAAAAGGGTTCATAAACTGAGAAAAAAATACGGTTCGGTAACAAACGATTTTCGTAATTTTCTTATTTCTTTATAACAAAATCCTTTTCAGGGTGACGCACTTGGTAAAAATTGTTATAAAGTACGAGTTGCGATAGCATCAAAAGCAAAAGGTAAATCTAATAGAGCAAGAGCTATAACTTGAGTAAAAATTGTTGATGACATCATATATGTACTTTCAATCTATGATAAGTCTGAACAAAAAGATATTTCAGACCAAGAACTTGTTTTTTTATTAAAAGAAGTGGGTCTGAAATAAGTTTTCAAAATCGATAGAGTGAAATTGCTCGTCGAATTCTATATATACATACAAAAATGGGCTGTGGACAATGTTCATCGGGAGGTTGTGGAGCAGTTAAAGCAATAGGCCAAACCGAAAAATCGAATACAAAAACCGTAGCTGGATGCTCTTCTGGAGGCTGTTCATCGGGTGGATGCAATAAAATGAATGCTTACGACTGGTTGTCTAACATGGACGTACCACGCTCAATGCGTTATGATGTAGTCGAAATAAAATTTAAAGGCGGACGAAAAGAATATTTCCGAAATGCTAACAATTTTGACCTATACACTGGTGATTTCGTAGTTTGCGAAATGGCTTCGGGCTACCATATCGGTAGCGTTTCTTTACAAGGCGAGTTGGTTCGCCTGCAAATGATCAAGAAAGGACTAAAGGACAGCGACGAACTCCGTAAAATTTTAAGAGTAAGCACTGAGCGAGACCTCGAAAAACACCAACAAGCCATCGCTCGTGATATGCCAACGATGTATCGTGTGCGTGAAATCTCGAAGGAATTAAAGCTACAAATGAAGATGTCGGACGTAGAATTTCAGTCCGATAATACCAAAGCTACATTTTATTATTCAGCTGACGACCGCATTGATTTTCGTGAAATGATTAAATTTTTGGCTTCTGAATTCAAAATTAGAGTCGAAATGAAGCAAATCAGTTTGCGTCAAGAGGCAGCTCGTGTAGGGGGAATTGGCTCGTGTGGTCGTGAATTATGTTGCTCAACGTGGCTCACTGATTTTCGTGCGATTCCGACTTCGGCGGCTCGTTATCAGAATCTTTCGCTCAATCCAGCCAAACTTTCGGGTCAGTGCGGACGCTTGAAATGTTGCTTAAATTATGAATTAGAAACATATCTTGATGCTTTGAGTGATATTCCGACAGTAGAAAAGCCTTTGAAAACCGAAAAAGGAATTGCAGTTTTACAAAAAACAGACATTTTTCGTCGAATCATGTGGTTTAGCTATAACAATGATATCAACTGGCATTCATTACCGATTCATCAAGTGGTAGAAATCATGAAGATGAACGAAAAAGGAATTTTACCAAACTCGCTCGAAGACTTGAATCTAATTGATTCAATTGTAGTTGATAAAAATGCTCCAAGAAACTCAGATTTAGACCGTTTGGATAAAAAATATACTGATAAAGCTAAAAAGCCACAGCAAAATTCGGGTAATAAAAACCAACAAAATCGTCTAAATCAGCCGCAGCAAAATCGTGGAAATAATAGTCCATACGGAACTCCTCAAGGAGATTTAGCTAAACAAGAATTTATTGCTCCGAAAAACAATAACCAACAACAAAACAAGGGCGGCTCACCGCAAAAACAAGGAAATAATCCTCAAAAAAATAACCAACAAGGAGTAAACAATCAGAATCGTAATAATGCGGTTCAACCAAATAATCCGCAACAGGGTGGCCCGAAACAGGGTGGCCCACAGCAGGGTGGTGGTTCTCCGCAAAATCAAGGGAACAACCAGCCAAAGAGCAACCCAAATTTCAACAAACAGTGCAATACTCAGAATAGCCCACAACAGGGAGGACAGCAAAGGCAGCCAAATCAGCAGCCTAAGCAGCAGCAACAAGGAGGTCAAAACATAAGCAAACAAGAAAACTCGCAGGGCGGCTCCCCGCAGGGCGGCTCCCCGCAGGGTACTTCCCTACAAGGAGGAAAACCAAAACCTAATCGTCCGAATAGCCAAGGGAAACCGCAACATCCTCAGCACAAAAAAGGTGGTGGTACATATAATAAATCCCAGAACAAGCAAGGTGACGAAAAACCAACCAAGTCTAATAAGCCAGATACCGAACAGCAATAGTTAAATAAAAACGGACGTGATATTTATATAATGAGTATCGCGTCTGTTTCAAAATAAGTAAAGTAAAAAAATCAGAGAAAATAGATGAATAACAAACAAAAATTGGTGAAATTTTTAAAAAAATCATTGATTATTAATTCCATGCTATTGATTTCGGTGTGGGTTTTATCGTGCGATAATAATGCAATCTTTAAATCTTACGAAGATTTGAAAGATACCAATTGGTATGTAAAAAAAATTCCTTCTTTTACGTTTGAAGTTAAAGACGAGACAGTGCCTTACAATATTTACCTCTTGATTCGTAATGCTTCGCAATATCCTTACAATAACCTTTATGTAACCCGTTACATCTACGGGCCAGATGGCAAGCAAATCAGTAATCGCCTCGAAGAAGTTACGCTTTTCAACCCTAAAACAGGTAAGCCATTCGGTGATGGATTAGGTGACATTTATGAGCATAAAGTGCTTTCAACTCGTAATTTTAAGTTTCCTAAAAAAGGAAAATATACCATTAAATTGAAGCAATATATGCGTCAAGACCCGCTACCGTATGTGATGTCGATTGGTGTAATTGTGGAAAAACCACTGCAGATAAAACAATAATCTATTATTTGAAGTTTTAAACTATGATTTCGAGAGTAGAACTAAACATAAAAGTGTTTGCACTCAGAAAATCTCACAGGCGACCCTGTCAGAACCCATCACTTAGAACTTAATGAACTTTTTACCTCTATTTCCGCTAAACTTAGTGGTCTTTCCGCACGAAGACCTTAATTTACATATATTCGAGCCTCGTTATCGTCAGTTGATAGATGAATGTTTAGACGAAAAAAAAACTTTCGGAATTCCTTCTTTCGTCAATAGTAAATTACTCGGATATGGTACAGAAGTCAAAGTAAAATTACTATCAAAACGCTACGGAGATGGCCGAATGGACATCAAAACCAAAGGTATACGAATTTTCAGAATTGTTGATTTTCAGAATCCAGCAAATGGTAAATTATATGCTGGAGGCGAGGTGATTTTTATTGAAAATGAAGATTTAAATGATGTTATTAATCCCTATTTGTTAAGTCTGGTCGAAAAACTCTATCAAATACTGAAAGTAAAAGTTGATTTCGAAAAACCAGAATATATGCCTTTTAGCCATCGAATTGTTCATAAAATTGGCATTTCAATGCAAGAAGAATACGAGATTCTGATAACTTCTAATGAAAAACTCAGACAAGAAATTCTTATAGACCATCTCGAAAGAATTATCCCAGTCGTAACCGAAGTAGAGCGAACCAAAGAGCGAATCGCTATGAATGGTCACTTTAAAGAACTTGACCCTTTGAATTTTTAGGAAAAAGTGCAATCTTTGAAAAGCAAAGATTGCACTTTTCTTATATATCAAACCCTATACAAACTTAGTCAATGAAAAAAACATTATTACTATTTATTAGTATTTTTTTCGCTCAATTTACTTTCGGTCAAGCCCTTACGGTCGAAAAAATTATGCAAGACCAATCGAAATGGATTGGGACTTCTCCAAGTAATATTTTTTGGTCAGAAGATGGTAAAACGCTTTATTTTTCGTGGAATCCCGATAAAAATAATGGCGATTCACTCTATAAATTTGTTTTGCCCGACAGAATACCCTTGAAAGTTACACCAAAAGAACGCCGAGCATTGCCCGCTCAATTGGGCACTTACAGTCCTAGTCGCTCAATGAAGGTTTATGAAAAGCAAGGCGAACTTTATTTGCTTTATACCAAAACTTTGAAAATCAAGCAATTAACTAATACAATTGAGCGTGAATCGAATCCATATTTTAGTGGTGACGAAGCCAAGATTATTTTCGGAAGAAGCAATAATTTATTTAGTTTTAGCTTAGAAGATGGCTCGGTTACGCAATTATCTAATTTCTTGATGGGAAGCAAAAAAGCAGAAGCAAAACCTGCAAATGATGAAGAAAAATGGCTAAAAGCTGACCAATTAGCCATGTTTGAGGTCTTGAAAGAACGCAAAGAAAAGAAAGATGAAGCCGAAAAATTGGCCAAACTCGACCAATCCAAACGCCCAAAAGAGATTTACACAGAAGATAAAACTTTGGAACAACCTCAAATCAGCCCCGATTTACGATACATTACTTATCGTCTTTCGGTACAGCCCAAAAATACCAAAACTACGATTGTGCCAAGCTACGTAACCGAATCTGGTTTTACGGAAGATATTGCCGCTCGCACAAAGGTCGGTTCATCGTTAGCAACTTACGAAAACTTTGTATATGATATAAAGAAAGACACCGTCTATCAAATAGTTACGAAAGATATTCCTGGAATTATGGAGCAGCCAGAATTCTTGAAAGATTATCCTAAGAAAGATACAACTAAAAAGAAGGCAGTTGCCAGAAAAATAATCGTTTTAGGTCCGATTTGGTCGCCCGATGGCACTTATGCGGTTGTAAATATTCGTTCGCTTGATAATAAAGATCGTTGGATTATGCAACTCGAACCAGCAACTGGAAAGCTAAAATTACTAGACCGCCAGCATGACGAAGCATGGGTTGGTGGCCCTGGAATCGGTTTTAATTTCGGCGGTGCAGGTTTAGGTTGGGTCGATTCCCAAACGCTTTATTTTCAGTCAGAAGTTGATGGTTATTCACATCTTTATACTGTAAATTTGGTAACCGGCGAGAAAAAACAGCTTACCAAAGGCAAATTTGAAGTGCAGCAAACCCAATTATCTAAAGATAAAAAATCGTTTTATCTGACTACCAACGAAGCACATTCTGGCGAACAGCATTTCTATAAAATGTCGGTCGAAGGTGGCGAAAGAGTAAAATTGACAAGTATGGTTGGGGCAAACGATGTAACGCTTTCGCCCGATGAATCATCTTTGGCAATTCGCTACTCATACATCAATAAACCATGGGAACTGTTTTTGCAAGAAAATAAACCTAATGCTAAAGCCGATCAATTGACCAATTCATTGACCGATGAATTTAAGGCTTACGCTTGGAAAGATGCAAAAGTAATCTCATTCTCGGCTCGAGATGGCGTAGAAGTATTTGCTAGAATTTATGAGCCAATTGCTAAATTGAAAAATAAAAAAGCTGTTGTATTTGTTCACGGAGCAGGATATTTACAAAATGCTCATAAATGGTGGAGTCAGTATTCGAGAGAGTATATGTTCCATAATTTATTGGTTGATAAAGGTTATACTGTGTTGGATATTGACTATCGTGCGAGTGCGGGCTATGGTCGTGATCACCGTACAGGAATTTACCGTTTTATGGGCGGAAAAGATTTAGAAGATAATGTTGATGGAGCAAAATTGTTGGTTTCAAAATATGGCATCGACCCTAAGAAAATTGGTGTTTATGGTGGCTCTTATGGCGGTTTTATTACTTTAATGGCCATGTTTACAACGCCCGATGTTTTTGCAGCAGGGGCAGCTCTTCGCCCTGTGACCGACTGGGCAGCTTATAATCACGGTTATACCGCTAATATCTTGAATGAACCCCAAACCGATAGTTTAGCTTATCGTAAAAGTTCGC
>Ga0114967_10000384_pt1 | contig 37492 bp, 35 predicted proteins | sample M_130628_MF_Meta_FD_92639 | JGI IMG/M metagenome (GOLD analysis project Ga0114967, IMG submission 92639) | Freshwater microbial communities from Lake Montjoie, Canada to study carbon cycling - M_130628_MF_MetaG | ecosystem: Environmental > Aquatic > Freshwater > Lake | place: Lake Montjoie...
ATTCCAAGGGTCTTTTTTACAAAGTATTAAAGATTTACAAGTAGCAATTTCATGCGTTCTAACTTTAAATTGTGGTAATATACCATCACTTGCGTAAGAGTCCCAAATCTTAAGTTCATTTCCTTCATAGCCCGGATTATATTGAATGCTTGGTGCTTTATATAATTTATTAAATGTAAGTGAGCTTTTTGATTTACTAACTTCTTTTAATTTATCTTCGGTTGATATATTAACATGCGTACATTTGTTATATTCATACGGATGATGCAACCAAGTGTTTTGCTGAGATGTAATATATTTGTAAGGAAACTTACTAATAGTATCAATTGCCCCAGCATGCTCATCTCCATTTATAGAACCAAACCAAGAAGATACTGCATCATAGTTCCCAAATGAATCCAATGAATAGTTTGTGTATGGATATGGAATGTATATAAACTTTTCATAACCAAAATGTTTATTCATAAAAGCACAAGTGAATGGGCAAACGCAATACACTTCAGTAAATTGCTCGTATGCATCCAGATAGCAGTAATTTGGTTTTAATAAAAATTCAAAAGGTGACCAATGTGCTAATAAAGCCTTTCTATCATATTCCATATACTCACCTAACATATAAGGTGCATCTATAAATTGAACTCCATTAAATAATAAATCTTTAGAATTTTCATCAGATAATTTATCTAATATTTTTTGAATATATGGTATTATACCATATGAAGATTCTCCACTAAAATTTTTAATTACCCTCATTATTCTATTATTTTATTATTTTTAAAAACAGTGAATTCGGTTAAATCTCTATAACCATTCAATTCACCCTGGTCTGAATTATGTATTGCTAAGTTTTGGAACATTGCCAATCCATGCGCCGCTTGTTGTGGAGTCATATACATATTCCATCCTAAGAATGTAATATCATCATCTTTGTAATACTTTTCACTTCTACCTTCGTAACGAGCTTTCTTAAACCAATCAGCTGCTTCGGTGTTATCAGTTAGAATCATACCACCTTTCCAAATTGGTAATATCTTTTTAATGTGAAATGATAATCCCATAAATGTTCCTGGCATATACATATCTTTTGTCAATCTCTTAGCCGCGTCCCAAATTGGATATGGTTTTAATTGATATGCACCTACCCAATGATTTGTTTCTGACCTCTTATCAAATATAACTTCGCCACCAGCGTGTATAATTGATTGTGGTACTGATAAATAAGTTTTAGATGGGATTGTTACCTCTTTAACTTCATTGTACTTACAAATTAAGAATAGTGCGTTTGTGCAACTATCAATTGAAATAGCGTATGGTGCTCCGGTGTAATTAGCTATTTCTTCTTCGAACATTCGTACCACTTTGTACGGGTTGTGTAACATTGGCATAATTAATCTTTTTCTTTTATTATTTCTATACAAAGGATATTCTTATCATTTACCATAACAAGTCTGCCATCCTTTGTTTCAAACTTTGTAAATTGACCTTGCTTTATTGAATCAGTATCAACTCCATTAAACGTTCTTTTTTCTCCACCAACAAAATGTAGAATTTTAGAAACATATTTTCCTTTTGCGGTTATTGAACTCTTTAAGCTAACCATTTTGTTTTTTAGTTTATAGTATGTAAAGTTATCATCTCTACCACTCACTTCAAATCCACAACTAATGAATAACTTATCACTAGCAATATTTCCATGCTTTACTTTAGCGTATGCGGTTGGCCATATAGCCATAGCAGATTTTATCATAAACTTACCAACTCCCATTCCAAAAAAATCAGGATGAGTACACACTCTGATATCATCTTCAATCACACCAACATATCCTGCGGGCTTACCATCTAATAAAGCTATACGATAGTGTTGCGAATTATTCGTCATATACTTTGTTTGTTGTTCGTCTGTGATTGGTGTTGTTTCTAAAAACCCATCAACTACTCTACCATCCATTCGAAGTGTTCTAACAAACTCCCAATACTCTTTACTACATTCTACTATTACCATATACATATTTTTTGAATGTCCTGTCCACCTCTATATCCCCAAAATGCCTCTAAGTAACCTCTATGGGTTGGCATGTTCATCATTGGTGTAAGACACGTTCCAATATCAATATAGGAATTATTGGGAAAATCTCTGAATAATTCATATACTGCCAAATTTGTGAATGTTGAAGCTGAAAATAAGAACACGTGATTTGTGATGTTATTTTCTTTAATCCATTGTCTAATAATTTCAATTTTATCATAATCGTTTATAAATGCGTTATATCCCACTCTAAAGTCTTTCTTAATGAATGGTAGTTTTGAGGTATCTGCACTTTCATGTCCAACAAATACACAATCTTTACTATAAAGAATTGGAAGTGTATGTGTAACAAATAGCGGATAGTTTCCGTTTACCCAAAGATTTGCCCAACTTAAACTCTCATCATCTCCACCATGCAAATCTATCTGAAAATCAAATGCTTCTTTACCTACACAACACTTACAACTAATACCTTTGTAATAATTTGGTTGTCTATGTTTGTATGCTTCAATTAATCTATTGTAAGATTCTCCGTGCACCTTTGGGTCATAATGTTTGAAATCAGCAGGTTGATATACACCACCCTCTTTCTTATCTCCAATTTGAATTAATCCTTTATCCAAAACCAATTCCTTATTTTGAAGAATATATAATTCACCGTCTGAATATCTAGCAAATCCAAAATGAATATCGTTTCTAATCATTTCAGTAAACTTAATAAAATGTTCTCTAAAGTTCTTCTGCATCTAATATCTTTTTAATGTGTTCTGCTGCATAACCATCTCCATACGGACAGGGTTTACAAATATACGAATCTTTTTCTAATTTAACAAATAAATCTTTTAATTTATCAGTAGTTTTACAAAGATGTAAATGTCCAGTATAAATTGCTTCAGGTCTTTCCGTTACCTCTCTGCAAACAATTACTTTCTTATTAAGAAAAGAAGCTTCTTCCTGTATTCCACCACTATCACTTATTACTAACTTACATTCTAATAAGATAGCTATCAGTTCATCGTGCGATAATGGTTCTACTACTTTAACGTTTGGTAGTAAATTTCTATGAATTTGTACATTTGGATTTGGATGTATTGGTAGAATGAATTCTAATTCCGGATATTGTATTGCTAAATCATTTACTTCCTTAAACCATTCGTGCATTATAGGATGATTCTCTCTACGATGTAACGTAACTAATACTTTATTTCCGTATGTTGGTGTAGGTAAATCCACTAAGTTATCTAACACAGTGTTACCGACTAACCAAGTATCACCTAAAGATTTTTCTTCAAATAGATTAACCATTGATATTTGAGTTGGTGCAAAGTTTACATCAGAAATACGAGCTATCATTTGTCTATAACCTTCCTCAGGAAAGGGGTGTTTTAAACTCTTACTTCGAAGACCTGCTTCTAAATAGTATATTCTCATTCCTCTATGATAAGCTCCTAGAGCACACGCAAATGCCGATGCAGTATCACCTTGAACCATAACACCTCTAAACTCACCTTCCGGTAAATCCAAACATGCTTTTACTACTTCATCCAATCTATTAGAACCTTCTTTGATAGTTGCTTTATAATCAACATCAACTTCTTTAAGTAAATCTTCATGCTGACCCGTAAAGAATAATTTATATTCACTACGGTCCATTATTTTAATTAAAGGCTTTATCTTTAACCATTCCGGTCTAGTTCCGAAACATATTAATATGGGATATTTTTTATTCATTTACTAATTTCCAACCTTTTAATCTTTGTTCTCTAAAATACTGATTCATTAATTCTTTAAAGGGAACTCCCTCAACACTTCTTTGATTGCTTTCCCAAAGAGAATTAGCATCACCACCATAAGTTCCGCCCTTTGTACTTCCCCACAATTCCATATCGGAACGAGGATGTGGTGGTACAAACGTTTTTATTCCAGCATATTTTTGTAACATATATGAGAAGTGCATATCCTCACCACAAGTATTATACTTAGGGTCAGGTTGTTCTCTCCACATATGAGATAACCATTCTTTTTTAAAGAACCAACTATGCCCAACTAAATCAACTTGCACCGTTTTATCATTGTTACCTTGTTCAGGCCAACCGAAGCGTAGATAGTGTTCATAATAAGATGAATGTTGTGGTGGTAATGGAACTGGATATAGTAATCCAACCGAACCCAATAAACCTTCGTGTGTTTTCATAGTTTCCATACAATTCTCTAACCATTTCTTACCAGGAATTGTATCATCATCAAACATACATACATAAGGATTTTTTGCCATAAATGCGAAAGCAAATCTTGCCCACACACCAAAATTATAGTTACAATATGCAACGGGAACTTCTGTACCAATATCGTAATTAATCAAATCATTATCACCAGGATTATTATACCAAACAAGTATTTCATCCGGTGGTAGGGTTTGATTTTTGAGAGCTTCCATTTGTTCATTTAGATTCTCTCCTCTTTTATAACCATTTAATATAACTGTTATCATAATTCTCTTTTTATATTTCTTAACCAAAGTTCTTTTGAAAAACAAGCTTCATAATTATTCTTTGCCATTTCCGAACATTGATTATAAAATTCTTTATCTTCTTTTAATTGTATTGCTAATTCTCTTGCTGCCTCCAAATCATTTACCGCTACCGATAGTGATGGATGGCAAAGTAATTGAGTATCTACATCTTGGTTTCCAATACAAGGAATTCCAAAGTATGCACAATTCAAAGCAAATGTACCAGCTGCTACCGTTGGCATCATATGAACTGCGTATTTGAATGTTGATAATTCAGCCATCCATTCACACCACATCATACGAGGTAAATGAGTTAAGTTGTCAACTACGTTTTCATTTTCTCTCATAGCGTGTGATGTTTGAGCCCAAATAGGAACTTCAAAGTTTCCAGCTATCATATAACTTTCAAATCCACCATACCATCTTGCAAAGTTACCACCTATAATTACTTTATCTTCTTTTGTAGGTACGATATCTTTGGTTAGAGTATCAATCATTAGTGTACCAATAGGTCTTACTTTTTTATTCGGAAACAATCCTTTATAGTAATACACATCCGAATCGTTGTGTGTAAATATGGAATCGCAACTTGCTAAGAAGTTATAAAAATAAATTTGGTCTGCTATCTCATAATCGTTATACCACCAATGAGGTCCTTCTTGAATATAGTGAACCGAAGTATTACCTTTTTCTTTTATTCTACCAACAATATCTTGCTGAAGTAATTCTGAAAATGGATTAACTCCGTTTACCAATCTACTTCCTTCCGAACTTAAGAATGTTTTACCTTTTGGAAATATAACAAAGACGTGGTCATAACCTGTCAAATTTTTATCTGCACCAAACAAATGAATATTAAAATGGTCAGCATCTAAAGCGTACATCCAAGCAAACTCCGTTCTCATATTTGGGTGATTGGCTGGAACTTTTCCAACAAATCCCATTTCAGTAAGGAAAGCTATCTTAGATGGTATCATAGTAATCGTTTTGCTTTTCTTGTCTTTCGATTTGTTTATGATGATACAAACAAAATTGTTCATCTTGTGGTAATACTGAAAGAGTATTATAACCTGCGATTCTTTCATGTACTTTACCTTGCCATTCTATTTCAGATGTTCTTCTATAAAGACGTGTTTGATAATCAGGAAAGTTTATCCATTCTTTTTCATCTACTTTCCATCCCCATTTTCTAATATGCTCATTAGTTAATCCGGTAACCGTATTGATACGAGGTACAAAGAAAAGGTCTACTTCTTTATTATATTCTAGAAGTTGATGGATATTTTCAACCATATATTCAGTAGGTGTTTCATCTGCATCAATTTGGAAAATGAAAATTCCTTTTGCGTGATTTTTTAAATTATTTTTATATGATGCAAAATCTTTATTTAATGGGAATCCAATTACTTTTATTTTTGAAGCATGTATTTGGGAAATTATATCCAAATAACTTTTTACAGCATCGGTTACGGAATCTGAATCGTATTGTATTAATATTTCATCTTCTTCTCCAATTTTATCTTTTAGAAAATCTATTAAGGTTGTAATTTCAGTAAGTTCATTACAAACAGTTATTGCGTAGGTAACATTTATCATAGGTACAAATATAAAACTTTTTTTTCAAATTACCAAATGTAATTTATGTATATGTATATATAGATATAAATATAGAATTTTAAAAGAAAACACAAAAAAATGGGTAACTTTTTTAAGATTACCCATTTATATTTTTTATTAATTATTATTATGGACCTGCTGCAACCACTATCCAGTTTGAACCATTGTAAAACACCAAAGCCCCACCTGCACCAGATTGAGATACAGCTAATGTACCAACAACGGCACTTATAGTTGCAGGAGAAGATAATCCATTAAATGTAGTTGTTCGTATTCTACTTGCTGCGTATATATCAGTTGAACCACTTACGGTTAATATTCTAGTTGCTCCATCATAAGTCATAGATGATTCGACAACTCCAGCGCTTGTGATAATACCATCATAAGTAATAAGTCCATTATCAGTAGTTCCAGTTAGGGTTAATGCTCCGCTTGTTCCAGAAGTACCATTTGTACCACTAACACCAGAAGAACCACCACCACCGGTTAATCCGGATGTACCAGATGTTCCATTAGTTCCAGAAGTTCCAGAAGAACCAAGAAGGCCATTTATACCAGAAGTACCCGATGTACCCGCTGAACCATTTGAACCATTTCCACTTGTACCATTTGAACCATTTGTACCAGATGTACCACTACTTCCAGCTGTACCATTTATACCAGAAGAACCTGTTCCATTTGTACCAGATGTACCACTGCTTCCACCTGTTCCAGAAGAACCAAATCCATTTATTCCAGAAGTTCCATTTACTCCAGATGTTCCCGATGTCCCCGCACCGCCGTTTATACCACTCGTACCACTTGTTCCAGATGAACCACTACCACCTCCACCGGTTATTGTTACTGTAACAGCCCCACTTCCATTATTTGTTAGTGTTGCTCCACTAAAAGTTATTTGACTAACTGCTGATACTGGAACGTTTGGTACTGAATCTGCAATTGTTAACGATGTACCCAACGAAGCCGTTGCTATTTGTAAATTATTTTTATTCGTAGTTCCACCAACCCAAACATATCCTTGTCTTAACGATGCAGTTACACTACCATTGATATCTAATGAACCAGTTATTTGTACATTATTTGTTGTTGCTACCACAGAACCAGTTGTTCTGAATATACCATCGGTTGTTGCAGTTCCTCCACCAAATGATGAGGTTGCTACTAATGTTGCTCTATTACCAGGACCACCAACCCATGCGTATCCACTTGCTAATGATGCAGTTAATGTTCCAGATGCTGATATATTACCCGTTACGGTTAATAAATTACCATCAAATAATAAATTAGATTCCACATTACCCGATGTACCATTGTTTGATGTAATTACACCATTATCAGTTGTTCCGTTTAAAGCTAATACTCCACTTGTTCCAGAAGTTCCCGAAGTACCTCTTGTACCAGATGTTCCCGATGTACCAGAAGTTCCCGATGTTCCATTTACTCCACTCGTGCCATTTACTCCACTCGTACCATTTACTCCAGAAGTTCCAGATGTACCAGTTTGTCCTGATGTACCTGATGTACCTGATGTACCAGAAGTTCCTGCACTTGCGTTTGTTCCCGATGTTCCAGATGTACCATTTACGCCACTCGTACCATTTACGCCACTCGTACCATTTACCCCACTCGTACCATTTACTCCACTCGTACCAGAAGTTCCGGATGTTCCCGATGTTCCTGCACTTGCGTTTGTTCCTGAAGTTCCTGAACTACCGCTTGTTCCACTTGTGCCAGAGGAACCTGATGTACCAGATGAACCAGCTTGTCCGGTTGCACCTGCCGTATTTATACTCCAAGATGTAAATGGACCACCACTACCAACAACGGAAACAACATTAACAACAAATTGTCCAGTACCACTATTGTAAGATGTTACGGTAGCTGTCATATAATTACTACCATCATATGCTATAATTGTTTGTTGTCCAGGTGTCCAAGAAAGACCAGTTCCTATTGTAAATGTTTTTGCTCCAATGGTTATAGATTCGGATGTTGATGATGTTGATGTAAATAAATCACCTTTTAATCCAGATGTACCAGAAGTACCACTTGTAGCAGATGTGCCTGAAGTACCAGAAGTTCCACTTGTAGCCGATGTGCCTGAAGTACCAGATGTACCAGCAGTTCCTGCGGTACCTGTACCAGAAGTACCGGCCGTGCCACTAGTTCCACTTGAACCAGATGTACCTGATGTTCCGGATGTACCCGATGTACCTGCGTTTATTAACCCCTGTAAATACGTTAGGTTATTATCCATCTCAGCGGCTGTGAGTGGAGCCCCTTTAGGAATTCTTGTTACTAATGCCATATTTTATAATTACTAATTAGATTACTATAATAGTAAATATAAATATTGTTTAAAAATAAAATAATTAAACTTTAGTTTTTGATTCAGTTGGGGTTGGTGTTTCCACCGGTTCTGGAGTTGTTGATTTGGGTTTTTCCGTTTTAAGACGTAAAATCGGATGTATTGATTTAAGAAAATCTTTTTTGAATTTAACTTCAGATGCCTGTTTTATTCCTTGCAAAGAATAAGTTCTATATGGTGTTGGGTTTAAGTTATAAATTGGGCTAGTTTTTACAAACTGACTGAATAACCCACTACCATCTTTACCACTCTTTTTTAATACCTCATCTAAAGTTTTAGATTTTTCCCATGCTTCATTAGTAATACTTGGATTAAATAACGGTTGTAACCATTTAAAAAATTTATCAGGTTTTATTTCACTTAATTTTATACAAGATATTACCTTTTTAGGAGAAATACCTATCACAAATATATAAGCGGTATTGTTACCAGAAAAACTTTTTTGTTTACCGTCCGCATAAACATACGATTCAACTATATATACGTTTCTTGGTTTAATCGCCGTTTTACCAACGCTTACTTCTGCTTCTATATATGATTTGTATAAATTTGCGAACGGCATTTTAAATCTTATTTAATTTTGGTATTTGCATTTTAGTTGAATTCACATTTGGCATATTGAATGGGACTAATTTGGGTTGCTCTTTTACATAAGTATTAAGTATTTGTTCAAATTTTTCATTCATTTTATCTAAGGTGAAGTTTTTTAAAGTATTTTCTCTCAATCCTTTTGATTTATCTAAATAAGAATCATACTTGTTATATACATCATATATCTTATTAGCTGCGTTTGAATAATTTGCAGTAAACCATTGTGCTTCTTTCATACAAAATTGGTCAGCTGCCGATTCATGTACAGGTGTTAAATTACCTTCTAATAAAACTGCATTATCCGGTGGTAGAAAGTCCATTTGTCCGCTCCAACCACTTGCAATAATTGGTTTACCTGTTAGGGTAAATTCGGCCATAGGTCTACCATACCCCTCACCTTTAGTAAATGATATCATTGCTTTAACTTTTGGATGATGATATAAATTACTCATATCAGTTTCTTCCATATCACCATGTAACAAATATATAGATGGACATTTATCGCCAAATGTTTTTAATACACCTTCAAGCTTTTCTCTAGTTGCTTCTCTATCAATTACACTAAATCCAGCGTGTGATGTTTTAACAATAAGGCCTGGTCTTTTATCCTTTGGCATATATTGGAATACAGTTGCAAATGTTTTAATTGCCATACCAATATCTTTTCTATCTTGTCCTAAATCTCCTTTTAACCAATGTCCTACAATTAAGAAATTAAAATCCTCTTTTACATTAGCTAATACATCATTACCACTTCCTTTGGAAAATATTTCAGTATCAACTCCTTCGAAAAGAACTTCAATTGGTTTTGTTACTTTAATTTCTCCAACTATTTGTTCGGTTACATTATCTTTTTGTTGATATACAGTTCCACCAATATTTTGTTTTGTAAAATGTGATGGTACTATAATTAAATCCATCTTATTAGAACCATCAATGAAATCTTTTGGACAGATTGTAGTTTCAACGCCGGCTGTAATACCAATGTTATAATGTCCTTTTGGTTCAAATTCGTTTGCTACTGAAACTTGTACAAACACATCCGGTTTTGTATCAATACTACCAATAACTCTTTCTAACATCCATCTACCAAATTCATCCTGGTCACTTACTTGATTTTGTGGTGTGCTTCCCCAACGTAATGGAATAATTTTTATATCGTACTTATCCATTTTACGAAGTGATTTCATTAAATCTCTACAATGGTCACCATAACCACTACGAGTGAATATAGGTCCTTGAAATACTAATGTTGACTTATTCATATTTTATAACTTATTTTATTTTAAATACCTCAAATCTTTCACGAGGTTTCCAATTTTCAAATATTGATTCAATTCCATCAACTAATGTTTGGCACATATTTGTATGTGTTAATCCCATTTGATTGACAAACGCCTCTCTACCCTCTAATCCGTTCGTTTTACGAACTTCTTTTGGTGTGTTGTACACTTGCTCAATTGCGTCTGCAACATCCTCTATATCAACTCTATCATCCCAAATATAAGGTGTTGGAACTGAACCTGCTAATGCTAATGCTCTACTCCATACAGGTGTTACCCACGAACCAGGAATAGCTTTACCTTCCCACTTTCTCCATTCGTGCAATGAACCAATTTTAATGTAATCTTCTGCAGTTAACATTTTTCCATCAACTTCAAATCCACATTGGTCTTGCAATCCACCAGTTACGTTTACAATAATTGGAGTTCCAGCCATAATAGATTCTGCCGTTGCCAATCCAAATCCTTCGTTATTAGCAATGTTAATTGTTACATCTGCTATATTATAGATGAGATTTAATTCTTCTTGTGGTCTTCTTTTTTCGGAAAATATAATATTACAATCAGGTGCCATCACATCAATTACCGCTGGTAAATCGGTGCCGTTCTCATCCACCGGTTGAGTGTGCATTACTAAACAAACTTTATCTGCTTTTTCTTTACCAATCTTATCACAAAACTTTTTAAATGCTACGATAACATCTGCAGGTTGTTTTCTTCTAATATTTCGATTACTCCAATATAGTACAAAATCATAATCCTTACCACCTAAAATCTCTTTACGGAATTCTGCAGAGACTTCTGCTGGTTTGTATATGTTTGTATTAATACCATGTGGTACATACCCTACTTGCCAATCTTTTTTAGGTTTCCAAGTTGGTTTAGTATCTAACGCTGATAATCTTTTAATGATACCATATGTTTGTCTAGAAATACAACCAATCCAATCACAACTTTCATAGAAGTTACGATTATATAATGGGTCTGGTAAATCATCCCAAATTGCGTAAAATAAAAGTGGAACATTTTGTCTGATTTCATGTTCGATATCATACAACCATGTCCAATAACGAGGGTCAGTAAAGTGTAGGATAGCATCAGGCTTTTCGGTATTGATTAATTGTCTAATCAAGTCCGCATTACCATAACCATTCCAAGGAAGTATCTTTACATTAGCATCCGCGATACCATAATTTTTTTGTATATCTTCACTAACATCTAAAACCTTGCCAGCTTCTGGATGATTAATTGCGGCTCCTACTTGAAACCAATCGTACTTATGTACTGTACCTAATACTAATTCTTTTGATACGGTGGCAATACCACTTGCCATTCTTAAGTCATCTGAAAGTAACAGAATCTTCTTTTTTGCCATAACTTATTTGTGTTGTTAAAATTGTGAACCGGATATTTGTAGTTTTACATATTCGTTCATTTCGCTTCTAAAACTTTCGTCTGAAACGTATCTTTCTACAGTTCTATTTACCAATTTTTGTAGAGTAACATCTGAATTAAAAGATACTTTTTTAAATGATGAATACACATCTTTCAATATTTTTACGGTTGTTAGTTTTGTGTTTTCATGTTCCATTGTGGATATTGTTTTTTTATATATTTGTATATATAAGTATATTGTAAATAAAAAAACAATAATTTTTAAGGAACTTTTTTATTTACTTGCTTTTCCATCACATATCCCTCTACTCATAAACTCACACCATTTACAATTCTTTTTGTTTTGTCCAGGTACTTTAGGGAATTCAATATCTTTAAATCCACCACCGTCATCAAACACAGTATTAATAAATTCCATAAATTCATCATATACTTTATTAACCGAAGGTGAGCCGTTAGGAGGTACGTGCTTTGATATGTATGGGATTGGAAATGCAGAATCTTCAGGTAGTTTTCTTCTCATTATCTGATATTCTACTTTTATTTTAGTAAGAGGAACATTAAATAATTCTGAATAGTATTTTTTATATAATAGGATTTGAGAATTTTTCATCTTATCAGCTTTCTGATATTGATTCCAACCCATTGTTGAAGTTTTTAAATCAACAATTATAATTGAATTTTCCGCTAAATCTCTCAATACAATATCTATATAACCAATAAAATGAACACCCGGTTTAATATTTGCATTTAATGGAATTTCAATACCAACTAGTTCATAGCCGGATTTAGAATAAAATTTACTACAATACTTTTTAAACCAACTAAGAATTCGTCTACCATCACCGTAAAATTCTTCTAATTCTAATTGAGTACACGGAGCACCTTCACTAAGGGCTTCTTTTTCTTTGGTAAAATTTTCTTTCATTCTATCCAATAACAAACTATCCAATTCAATTTCATCGGCTTGTTTTTTAGATACACCATACATTACCGAAAGATAATGTTGGATAGTTTCGTGCATTGCACTACCAAATAGTGTGTGAATGTTACCAGAACTTTCACCTAATTTATCTATATAGTTTAACTTATATTGTTGGGGGCAGCTACTCCACATTGAGTACTGCGAAAATGATACTTTTGCCATTATGTTTATTTATACCTCAAAGATACGAAAAAAGGGTGAGATTACCAAATTATAGTTTAAGTTTCAACTTAGTAATTTCTTTTGGATTTGTGCCGTACGCTTCGGCAATTCGTTTAATTTCTTCTCTACCAGTAGTACTTTCATATAATATATCCAAATATTCAGATGCTTCTCTGGTAGAAACCATAAACCATTTCGCTACCAAATCGATAATCCATTGTTCATAATCTTTTACCGATTTACCTTTCATATAACGAAGATATGATTTTCCTTTTGGTATGACTCCAATTAATGCTTTATAAACCGCTTTAGGAGGTGCCTCTTGAATATATGGTTGTATTTCCGCTACCATCTCAATCCAATCAGGATTCATAGACATATAACGTATAATTAACCAATTACTCCAAGTCTTTTTATCAGCATCTTCTAGCTTATCCCAATACTTTGGGTCCTGGTCTTTTGTAATTGCATTGATGTGGTCGAATAATCCTTTTGCCATTAGTCTTCTACTTTTAAACCCGGAGGTAATAAATCATTTAATACTTCACCACAATCACCACATAAGAATAACTCTACGGGTAGAACTTCATCCTTTGGTTTGCCAGTTAATAACTTTGAAATCTTACGAAATCCAAACCCTTGTACAAAAATCTCACCACCGCATTTCTTACATCCTATTGCCTCAGTTTTTTCTAAAGGTATTGGTTTTTCTTCTTGTCCTCCGATTGGTTGTCCACCTGCTCCTAAAATGTTAGCCATATTAAATTATATTTAAAATTTGAATTAATGTAGCTGCTGCGATAATTTCTTTATCAATTGCTACTGCTGATTTAGCAACACCATCACCTAAAACTAAAATTACATTTGCAGTATTTTCTCCTGCATAATCATCAACTTTTTCATATAGTAATGTATAGAGGTCAGAAAAATCAGTAGCCTTTGAATCAAGAACCGTTTGTCTAATTTTCATATACTTGTTTCTCTTATCATCATTCGATTTAAGAACTTCAAGAACTTTCAACTTATAGTCATTATCTAAAAGATTTTGCACATCAACTTGTAATTTACCTTTAAGAGAATTTAATTGACAGGTATTAATAATCTTACGAATATCTGGATAAGAAGAATCGATAATTGGAACTAAATCCTTTGGGTCAAACTCAACACTTTCTGATTTTAAAATCTTACTCATTTGAATTGCCACATCTTTTTTAGTTGGTGGTGTAATTTGAAACGTTTGACAACGGCTTTGAATTGGTTCAATAATCTTTTCAATATAATTACAAGTTAAAATGAACCTACAATGCCTGCTAAATGTTTCCATCAAATTTCTAAGGATTGCTTGTGCTTGAGGAGTCATATAATCAAACTCATCTAAGATAATGATTTTATATTTTTTGAATCCCATAGAAGATGCAAAGTTCTTTACTTTATTTCTTACGGTCTCAACATTATTCTCATCAGATGCGTTAATCATCATAAAATCACATTCAATTGAACTAACAATTAACTTTGCCAATGTTGTTTTACCAGTACCGGCTTTCCCAAAAAATAAAAGATGGGGAACATCTTCGTTTTCAATATACCCACTTACTTTACTTTTTAAGTGTTCATTTCCAACATAATCATCTAGTTTAGATGGACGATATTTTTCCACCCATAACGAGTGATTTATTTGTTCTTCTTTAAATTCAAACATATTTTTATTTTTTATTTTCCAGTTGAACCGAATCCGCCTTCGCCTCTTTCGGTATTATTTAATTCATTTACTTCATCCCATTCTATAATTGGATGTGGTATGATAATAAGTTGTGCCCCTCTATCTCCAATTTTATATACTGCTCCACCCGTTTTCTTAAATGTGGCTTGAATTTCACCTCTATAACCAGCATCAATTACACCAACTGAATTGCTAAGGATTAAATCGGTTTTGCGGATAGATGAACGAGGAAAAACAAGTCCCATAAAACCGTCAGGTATTTCCATTGAGATACCAAATCCATAACTGATATCCCACTCAGTTTCTCCCTTAATATCTGTAATAACTAAATCCATTCCAGCATCACTTTCTTTTGCGTAAAATGGAATCGTTGCGTTTTCATGTAACCTTTTTATATTAACTTTCATTTTTTGGGTTCATTTTTAGGTTATGTTCTCTCAATTTTTTTCCTTCATCTGAAAGTTCTCTGGCGAATAATTTAAAACGTTTACCATTTTGTTTACTTGTAAAAGATATATAAGCATCTTTGGTATTACTAATAGTAAATGTTACAGTTGGTTCTTCATCCGTCATATCTTCGCCTGTCCATGCAAATATCTGTGGTTCATCTCCATCAAATTGGAATACCCACTCGCATTGTTCTAATTTTTCAGCTGATGTCATTTTTACTTCACCAATTGGTTCTAAATTTTCTTCTTGTGTTTTTTTAGTTTTTGCCATAATTTTATTTTGTTTTACAAATATACGAAAAAAAGTTTAGAATTCAAAAAACTTTTTTGCGTTTTGAGAATCGGCGGATGCCATTTCCCATTTTAGAGCGTTATAGAAATCAGTTAATTTGTTTTCTAACTCCGCTTTATAAATCCCATCTCTATCAACATATTGTTCTACGAAATCCATAATTTCTTTTGGGTCATTATAATCTCTAAATGCTAATGTATCTATTCCCAATGGATTATTTTTGAGATATACCCATTTAACTTTTTCACCATCTCTGATTGGTTCGTATTTAAACGGACATTCAAAGAATTTTAGTAATCGGTTATATGTAATACCGGCTTTAACGTGTGCAGGTGTTCCTTTTTCAAAATTAGCAATAGCCAATCCACTATCTTTTCTCCACTTACCTTTATCGTATTTACTTAATTCTTTAATAGCTCCACCTTTGGCGATTTTATTAATACGAAGATTAGGTAAACTCTTTTTAAATTCTAAAAGAGATTCATTTATTTCTTCGTTTGTTTTACCCATTAAAATATCTTTTAACATTTTAGCCATAAAGTCCTGAAATGCCTTTGGGAATGATGAACGAACTACATCCAATCCTTTTACGTCCAACTTATCACAAGGAATACCATTCTTTAAAATCATCCATTGTGCGTATCTTTTCTTTGCTACCCAAAATCCCGCTTTACTGATATATTCTTTCTTAATTTCAAAACGATGTTTTTCTTTTGGAATACAAAAAAATCGTTCAGCTAATAAATTGTAGAATGAATTTAAAAACGATTGTGTTTCATCTGCAATGGTATTAACTTCCGCCGCCATTCTATCTTGGTCAAATGTTTTATATTCAGGATATCTATGTTTTACTAAAGGCTCTGCCATCATATAAATTGAATCGGTATCAATGTAAACATTGTAATCATCTTTTGTACCTAACTCTTTTTGGTATTTAAGATTTGCCATTTCCGCAGTTTTTTTAATTACAGTTTGACCGGTAATTGTTACGGCTTCGGCGTTATCAATATCATAGAAACGAAATGCTACAAGTCCTAATACACCATACATCGAATTCAAAAGAATCTTTTGTACTAATTGTCTTTTTGCATAAAAATCATACAATTCAGTATTACCTTCTTCTCCATATTTTTTTTCTAATTTTCTGAACTCAACTCTTTTATTAAACCAATTATCTAAAATATCTGCAATTAATCCAGGTTTCTTTTGAGTATATAATACCCCATTTGCAGCTACACCTAATTGATTACCTTTGATAACTTCCTCTAATTCTTTTCTATTATATGTAAACTCTTTTGTTTTTCCAACAACTGTAAATTGCCTTTCTTCACCCCTAACCCAAGCTTCAGGATCCCAATTTGAAATCTTACCAACCTTAGTTTCCGGTGAAATATTTAGGGTCATAATAATTGATGGATATAGAGATGTTAAATCCAAATCATATATCCAATCATATTTACCAACAATAGGTTCTTTTACATATGCCCCAATAAACTTATCTTCACCCGCTTCTGATTGTTCGGCGAGTTTATCTTTGTGATTTTTTGGTTTATTTGGTGCTACTAATTTTTTTGTTTTAAGATATGCCAAACATGCACCTTCTAAGTATTTTGATGAAAAAATATAATCTTCATATGGAGTAAAACCGGAGTGACAAATGGCTCTACTTAATTCAATAAATTGAAGTTTTGCATCCATCGTTACAATCAGTTCTACGTCAGTAATGTTGTACTCAATAAATTTTTCTAAATCATTTTCAAATAGGTCATCCAAACTTCCTTCATATTCCAGCTTACCTCTACCCAATTCTTTTGTAGCGATATGATTAAGAGTATATGAACTTTCTAACCCAAAATTATATCTTTTATATAATCCGATATAGTCCATAACACTAACACCTGCAATACTATAACGATTACGATATGGTGACCAATATGTTTTACCGATTGAGGAAAGACGATTGGCTTGTTTTTCTCCTGCTACGTTTCTAATACGATTATAAAGATATGGAACGTCAAAGAAATCAATATTCCATCCTGTCCAAATTGTTGCATTTATACTTTCAATATAAGTTAAGTATTTCATCAACAAATCACGCTCATTACCAAAGACATGAACGTGTACATCTCTACCATCTTTTTGGAATGATTTACCATTTACTTTGCCATTTTTATCAACAACAAATACGTGATATTCTTTTGTAGCATCATCATGTGCGGCTATTGAAGTAATTTCATTTTCTGCTTTTTCAATATTTGGTAAACCTGAATTCATTTCTACCTCAATGTCAAAAGTTAAAACAATATGTCCCTTAGATGGAACATCGTCATTATACAAATCAACTAATACTCTAGTTGTTTCGGGTACATCAGATTCGAATAATTCTTCACCACTATCTTTTTCCCATTTATCTACTTTAGTTAAACGGTCCCCATACATAGATTCATATTCACCGTTTGGGTCTTTGATGTATGCGTATTTTTTATAAGGAAATGTGCGATACCCAATCGTATCATCCCACAAGTGAATTAAGTTCCGGTTTCTTTCAAAGAAAATGTTTTGATACATCTATTATGTTATGGTTTATAAAATATAAAAATTGGTTCGTATTTGTAAAATTGTCCTTCTATTTGCATAGAATTCTTCGCTTTGGATAAATCCATTCCCGTCATAGGACTCATTGTCATTCTCAACTTACCTTTGTACTCGCATCCTAATTGTGTAAGGATATCAATGCTATCTTGTTCTAATGGATAAAATTTATCAGGTCCAACTTTAATATCTGCGATATTCCAACAAACGTATCTATCGTTTCGTAGGTATTCAAAAATTGTTGTAAGTGTTGGTTTTAAGAAACCATCTCTCCAACTTTCATAGTTGCCAAATTTCTTAAATGATTGCGAATCATCATCCGAATATCTTTCTCTATCAAAGTACGGAGGTGAAGTAAATGCAAAATCTAATTTACCCTTATATTTTTGAAATCTCGGGTCATCTGCAATAACTTCCGAACCCGTTGTAAAGAGTTCGTATGTATTTGCGTGCCCCCAAAACGGATTAGCCGCACCAGGAACTTTGTTATTAAAGAACTCCGCAAGATATTCATAACGAGTTTTACCAATTTCTGGTATTTGGTTTTCAGTATTAGGGTCATTACCAATATAATGTATATTTCTATCATCTACACTCAATGCTCCTAATATTCTCCCACCCCAACCAGCCGAAGGGTCATAAATGTTAATTACATCTTGCTCCTTAATATGATTTGTAAATCTTTCATATAAGTACTTTGCTGTTAATGGTGGAAAGTTTACAACCGCCTGTGTACCCATACCGATACGAAATGCGGCAGTTGCTTCAGGAAATATTCTTTGTCCTAATGGATATATTTTAATCTGAATAGGTTGTTTTGGAACATCAATAAGATTATCAATGTTATCACCCCAATCCGCAGTTTTAAGTGAAGATATATTTTCATACTTCAATATACCTGCTTTATACAAATCCTTTACCTCTTGTGCAGTAATTGGTGGTGATGGAACTTTACTATCCGCTTGTGATAAACAAAATCCATACCCATGCTTATCATCACCACCTACCCACTTCTCAATCCACTCTTTACCACTTTGAATATGTGAATTATGAAATTCTGGATTATCTAAGTGAAGTGTTTTAGAAAAACGATACATACCATCTTGCCTAGTCAATCTTCTCATTTGTTTAATGAATTCTGGTAAATAGGCATCATCTGAAAATACATCGTAAATTGATGGTTTTGGTTTATCATATGCCGAACCACCTATTCCTGTTTTATACATTGCAGGAAAGAATTGATTTACGGGTGTGGCGAATTTATTAAAGTTAAAGATAACTTCGTTACCGTCATCATCCTTTTCTTCAAACTTATTTACTTTGTAAGTTTGTAGTTTAGAGAACTGCTCAATCATTTCAGATTCATCGACACCAATTCTAGGTGGTGCACCCGTCTCATTCCACTTTCTTACTGCAAGTTCTCTAAAAAATGCCACCCACTTTCCAAAGTCAGCGAATGGCATTTTTAGAACTTCTTCGTATAATAAGTTTACTTCCGGTTCGTATAACCAGTCATTCTTTTCATAGAAATATTTCTTCTCGTAGTTAAAACTCATTATGCGGTTAATTGTTGTTCTACTAAGAAATATTTTGCATTGAAATCATCAATTTTGAATTCAACGTGCGAAATACCTTGTGTAGATACTTTTAATACAACAGATGTTGCCTCTTTGTTAGCGGTTAAAATTTCTTTCAAATATTTTGCAGAGAAAGAAATTGGTTTTATTTCACCATCATATGCTTTATCAACTACAAATACAACTCTGTTTGAATTGATGTTTGAGTATCCTAATACAATTTTCAATTCTTTCTTTTCGCTAAGAATAGTAAATGTATCAACTTCACTTAATGCGTTTTTAGCTTTGATGAACTTATCAATAAATGCACCATCGAAATTGATATCAACATCAAAATCAGGAAGTTTTTTCAAATCTGGTACATTTGGAATAACTGCCAAATCCGCCAATTGAAATTGAACTTTTGTATTTTCACTCTTAATGAAAATATTCACCGCTTTACCTTCAATTTCTTGTGTTTCCAACTCAATATCTTCACCAACTACTGAAAGTAGTTTTGATAATGTTGACGTTGTGTACACACCTAAATCAGGTGAAGTAAATGCGAAGTTGTCTAGTTGAATCTCTCCTAATACAGTTTTGTCATCAGAAATAAAACGAGTAACTAATTTGTTATCTCCTGCTTTCCAAGCTACTGATTCTACTAATCCACCCAAACTATACTTTTGGATAAATCTTGTTAATTTTGCTTTGTTCATTTTTGTTTATGTTTAAATTTTAAATTGTGAATACAAATATACGATAATTTATTCAAATTACCAAATCTATTTTTCCCAAATCCATATTGGTTCTCCAAATGCATGGTTTTTGGTTTCCTCCGCCTTTTCCTTCAGTTCATCCGAATAATACTCAGATACAGCCATCCCAGCACCCCCGCTATTGGGTCTTTTTGTCATTTCCATACCAATACACCCTTTGTAAATTAACCCCTTAGATTGAAGGAAATCGTTCATAGAATTAACTATATCTACATACCCCTTATCCGGTGCTGAAAATACATCTGCAATATTGATTGCCAGTATTCCACCTTTTTTTAAGGTTGGTATAATTTTCTCTAAAGTTGTATGAAAGAACCCTTTGTTCCAATCGTCAAACTTTTTATACCTAATCCAACTTTGAGTATCATCAAACGAATATCTTTCAGTATTAAAATACGGTGGTGAAGTAAAGATTGTATCAAAAAAGTTTTCATACTCTGAATAATCTACATCTTCCGCTGCAGCTTCTAACATTCTTGCATCTTTATCTTCTTCAAAAAATGTTTTATGTTTTTTATAAAATTCAATTTGGTTTTGATAATTGGAGTGATTGCTACTATTCGGGTCAATGCCTAAATAAAATTTAGTTGTTTCTCCGGCAAAGAATCCAGCTAAACGGTCACCCCATCCTGCTGAAAAATCCATTACATTTTGGCTTTGGAACTTATCGTAGAATGCTTTTGCTATAACCGGCTTAAATTGCGATGCTACATACTTTCTCAATGTTGTTGCCATCTTTAAAGTTTCCATAGTAACATCCAATAACATTTTATCCAAAGTAAAATAAGCTCTTACAATCGTTTTAATACCATCAACTGTCTGCCATGTCTTCCAACCCGATGGTGTTCTAACCCAATCAACCTTCCAACGATTTTCAATGTGGAACGGATTTGATGCGTTATTACCAACGTTTGTCCTTCTGAAGTAGTATTCAGAGTTATCGTATGTTAATGGATACGTTGATACTCTCTCATTACGAGGAAACCATTTACCCTCAACCAATATATCGGGCCACCAAGTACCTTTTAATTTTTTATATGCATCCAAAGTTTGTTCTTCGGTAATATTTGGAATTGGTGGTGGATACGTGTGAAGGACTTCTGAAAGTTCATCTATAATTTCTTCTTTAGTATAAGTTTGAAGAATAGTTTGCCATTCGTCTTTTTCAATACGAATATACGGCTCCATTCCATAAAACTTTTTAAAGTAATCTTTTATTATCATAATTTTTTCCAAATCCAAACAGGTTCACAAAATGTTTTGTCTGCCGCTTCTCTTGCTTTTTCTAAAGCTTCTTCGGTATATCTACCTTCATCTCCCTCAATAATAGCACCTGCTCCTGCTGAACCAGGTCTCTTAGCCATTTCCATGCCTAAACAACCTTCATATTCCGCACCTAATGTTTTAATAAAATCATTCATTGGATTACATATCTCTTTATAACCCTTACCATCACCTTTAGATGCCGCATATACATCTGCAATATTAATTGCAAGAATACCACCTTTTTTTAAAGTAGGCCAAACATTTGCAATTGTTTTATGAAGAAACAATTTATTCCACGCATCAATATTTTTATATCTAACCCAACTTTGAGTATCATCGTATGAATATCTTTCTACATTGAAATATGGAGGTGAACTAAATACGATATCAAAGTGATTTTCATATTGAGTAAGGTCTGCATCTTCTGCTGGTGAAATTATAAATTCTGCTTTCTTTTCAGTTTCAAAAAATGAATTATGTTTTGTATAAAATTCAGCTTGTTTTTCGTATATTGGATGGTTTTCTACTCTAGGGTCTATACCTACATAGTGTTCACCATGTTCGGATGCAAAAAATCCACATAATCTATCACCCCATCCCGCTGATATATCTAATACATTTTTACATTCATAGAAATCGTACAATACTTTTGCAGCATTTGGCTTAAATTGAGAACAAATATATTTTCTTAAACTCAAACAAACTCTTAAAGAATTTCTATTTACTTCATCAAATTTAAGAGTATATAATCCACCCATTAAGGTTGTCATAAATTCTTTACTAGCCCAAGTTCTTTTTGGTCCAGGTGAAACGGTACCATCAACACTCCAACGATTTGATTGTTGGAAATGATTTGATGCATCATTACCGGTATTTAACCTACGAATGTATTGTGGTTTACCCTGAAAATCTAATGAATATCTAAATTCAGATGCTTTTCTCGGAAACCATTCACCTTCGGTAAATAAGTTATTCCAACGAATACCCTTTAATGCCAAATATTCTTTTCTAGCTTCATCTTCACTTATTTCCGCATACGGAAGTTCGTAAGTCATAGCCACATCTGCCAACGATTCTTTTACATCATTGATGTCAAATGTTGCTTTTATATGAGTCCATTCATTCGCTTCAATGCGAAGATATGGAGTCATTCCTTTGAATTTATCAAAATAATCTAAATACATATGTTTTCAATATTTTTGTTAGCAACTAGTCTTAACCTAAAAACAATACCATTAATAATACCATCTTTTTTACTAGTCCAGTTTATATCACTATCTTTTACAAATCCGTATCTTTCATAAAATAATACTGCTCTATAATTGAATGCCCTAACGGTTAAGAATAGGTTTTCCGCGTGTTGTGATTTACAATATTCTATAAATTCATCTAAAACTTCTTTACTTGCATTTGATTTAGAATGATTAGTTGCAATTTGATGAAGAATAAAATCTCCTTTCTTTTTATATGTAGTTGCGTTTCTGCTCATTTTACCATGTGATTTATATCTACCAAAAGTAATAACAACACCATCTTGCAGTATCATTCCACCTTTTTCAATATATTTTTCCAACTTAAAACCCTGCTTATGAAGGTGAGGAAATATTTCTGGATACAAATCTATAATAGAAGATGCTTGATTTATCGCTTCTACCATTTCAGTTGTACCTTTTTCAGCTTTTACAAAGTTAAGCATATTCAAAGAATTTATTTTGATTTATTTGGTCTTTATACAAATATAAGGATTTTAATTGAGATTTCAAAGTCTCTTTTTTCGCTTGCATCATATCACCGGTTCTACATCCTTTTGCAAAGTAAACTTTAGGTCTATATAATAGTTCATCGGAAATTTCTCCTTTAAATGCAGCTCTTAATAATGGTTTCATATGTCCACCTTCTTTCTGATATAATGGTGGTATATTTAATGTGTATTCTACGAATGGTCTCCAACTATATGGTGTACGAACTTCAACAGTACCACCCCACATAATGGATTGGTTGGTAGTTAAGAAGTTTGTTTTATGAACATCCTCTACTAATTTTCTTCTTGCTTTATCATAATCTTCCGGTCTCCAATGAAACGCTTGAATATGACCATAACTTCCCCAAATCTCATCCGATAGGTCTCCACTAAATACAACTTTGAATCCTAACTCATTTATTTTTTTAGATAAAGCTATTTGAGCAATTGCACTACCAACATTTTGCCATCTCGCTTGCTCAATTACATAGAGTGTTTCATCAACAGCATCTTCAACATCTTTTTCAGTTAAAATAATTTCATGTAGTTTTACACCAAATTCTTTTGCAGCAATTCTGGCATATTTTATATCATCATTCTTAGTATCCCCATCTCCCATTGAAACCACAAATGCTTCAATATTAGGGTTTATCTTTGAAAGTATGTAAGTTGTTATCACCGAATCAATACCCCCGCTTAAAATGGTGCAGATTGGAACGTCAGATACCATTTTTACTTTAACCGCTTCTTCCAACATTTTTCTAATATTATTAACGATAGTTTCTCTATCATCATTTATTATTTCGTTTGGAAGTTTATAATAAGTTATAGTTTTATGTTCTAATGTTTTGTAATTATATTCTAAGTAAGTGCCAGGATAAATTGCTTTTACTTGCTTTTCATAGAGTTCTGAAATAGGTAATCCTTTCTTTTCTGAACAAAATGCTAATTTACCATCGTTGTCAATTGCATACCACAAAGGTAGTTCACCAACGTAATCCTTAACAATAAGTAATTTGTTTATTTTAGTGTCAACTATTGCAAATGAAAACATCCCATCTAACTCTTTAAAAACATCTACACCAAATTGTTCATATCCATTGAGGATAATTTCAGTATCAGATTTTGTCCGAAAAGGTATTGTAATTTTTTCTTTTAATTCCTTTGTATAGGTACTATCCCATAACTCACCATTATAAATTAAGCAAATGGTTTTGTCACCATTCCACATTGGTTGGTTTGCAGTATCAGAAAGGTCCTGAATAGATAGACGATTATGCCCCACATAAAGATTATCAATCTTTTCAACTGCGGAAGCATTTCTACCTCTATGAATTATTTTTTGTAAATGGGTATGAGTTTGCTTCTTAGAAGTAAACCAATTGCCGCCTATTATTCCACACATATAACAAATTTACGAAACTTTTTGGATATTACCAAATTTATTTTAACCCCTCATTAATAGCATTTACATATGCCATCTTAGAAGACATTCCAGTAAATCTATTTATTTCCACTCCATCTTTTACTATTACTACCGTTGGTACTGAACGAACTCCATATTCCTCTGCCGCTTCATATGCCGTATCCACATCATAATCAGTAAATTTAACATTTGAAAACTGTCCTTTTATTTCATTCATAACAGGAGCTAATGCTCTACACGGCCCACACCATACTGCTGAAAATTTCTTTACTTCTAACATCTTTTTTGTTTTTAATTGTTTATGCTTCACAACTTACACAGTCAGGATTCATAGCTTGTTGAGCTATATCTCCTCTCAATACTGATTCAGTTCTCATATAATATAATGTTTTAACTCCTTGCTTCCAAGCTTCCAAATGTACCTGATTAATCCACTTAGGGTCAGCTATTGCTGGAAATGCTAAATTCAATGAAACCGCTTGGTCTATATATTGTTGTCTAACACCTGCTTGTCTTACTAAATCTAATTGATTGATTTCTTTGAATGTTTTGAATACATCTTTAACTGATGTACACTTATGTTTTGCCTCACCTTCTACTTCTTTACACTCTACAATCTTTCCATCTACATAACACCACTCATCTAAGAAATCTAGTCCCATTACAGAACCACCATCTGCTAAAATCTTATCCCAAGTTTCTTTTGTATCAAATCCAATTTTCTTTAACACCTTTTTTAATTCAGGATTCTTTCTGATGAAAGTTCCTTTTGATGTTTGTTCGGTAAATACGTTAGCCGCCCAAGGCTCAATACCACTACTTACATTTCCACTTAATTTAGAATTTGATACAGTAGGTGCTACTGCTCTTAAGTGTGTATTTCTCATACCACTTTCTTTACACCATAATGGTTCGCCATATTCGGTTGCTAACCATCTACTTGCTCTTTCGGATTCAATCTTTAATTGAGAGAAAATCTTACGAGTTTCAAATTGAGCCTGCAATCCTTCAAATGGTAATCCTTTTTGTTGTAAGTAAGTGTGCCATCCTAATACACCTAAACCTAATGCTCTACCTCTTTCTGCTGAACGAACTGAATTTTCAAATCCTTTTAAGTTTTTAGCTCTCTGAATAAATTCTTCTAATACACCATCTAAGAAAATAGTAGATGTATAAACTAAATCGGTATCTTTCCACTCATCGTATTTTGCTAAGTTTAATGAACTTAGACAACAAACAAATGAATGTTGTTCATCGGTATGTAATACGATTTCAGAACATATATTGGTCATATGCACTTTCAAACCATTCTTTTTATACATTTCAGGATTTGCTTTGTTTACATTTCCTTTATACATAATATATGGTTCACCGGTTGCTTTCCTTTTTTGTAATAACTTACCCCACTTTCTACGTGCATCAGGCTCACCTTCTTCCAACTTTTTCATAAATCTATCACTAATTACAACACATTGATGCAAGTTAAGTGATTGGCGATTTACATCTCCCTTTGGTTCTCTAATTTCTAAGAAATCTTCAAAGTCTTTGTGTTCAATTTTAATGTTCACCGATGCTGCTCCTCTACGAACTGACCCCTGATTTGTAGCAAGGATAGTTGAATCATAGATTTTACAAAATGGAACTACACCATCCGATGTACCATTGCCGGTAATTTTAGTACCAGCCGGTCTAATCATATTAATACCAATACCAACACCACCACCATGCTTTGCTAATAACATCAATTCTAAATTCTTAGAACCAATCTCATATATACTATCACCCACATCAATACCGAAGCAAGATATAGGCAATCCTCTATCAGTACCAGTATTTGCTAATACAGGTGTTGCTAAACATAACCATCCCTTCCACATATAATCAAAAAACTTTGTTGCTAATTGTGGTTTATCCAATCTCTTAGCAACCGCCGTAGCAACTCTCCAATATGCATCTTTAGGCTTTTCGCCTGATTGTAAATAAGTCTTTGATATAGTTTTTATGTATATCTCATTGTTTCCCCAAGAAGGAAAATCAACATCTATTTCCCATCCATTTTCTTCTCCGTAATTTTTCATAAACTTTTTTTAAAATATATCATCCCAATTTTCACCTTCACCTGCCTTACTATAATCAGTAGGTCTCATAGCGAAGAAATCCGTATGTGTTACTCCACCTGTAAGATGATAAAACCAATCTAATTCAGATGCTTTCTTTTCGTTAAACTCAAAGTAGTCATCTCCACCCTTAATAGGGTTATATCCTAACTCTCCCAATTTTTCATTAACTCTCTTTGTGATGAATTCTTTTAGGTCATTCTTTTTAAGATTCTCCAAATCACCCTGTTCAAAAATTCTATCAATAAATTTATGTTCTAAATCTCTAATGATTTCAGCTGCTTTGTAGATATCAGCTTTTGCTTCTTCTAATAATTCAGGAAACTCCTCACACATATGCCTGAATAATTGACAACCCATCTTAGAATGTAGGGATTCATCTCTAACACTCCACTTCATTTGTTGTCCAATTCCTTTTAATAGATTTCTCATTTGAAAACTATAAAGAACTGCAAATGATGAGTATAATGCTACACCTTCCGCAAATGCTGAAAAGATAGCAAGTGAACGAGCAACCTCAACTCTAGCTTTATGATTGGTATCCAAATCTTTCGGAGTCCAATCTGCGGTTGTATTCGTTAGTAATTCAAATCTTTCTTTCATAACCTCATCATGCATAAAGCCTGCGAAATCATCTAATCCTAATGTTTCATTTAAGTATGAGTATGCAACTGAATGGATTGTTTCTTGCGAACCAAATGCCATTGCCATTTGTCTAATCTCATGCTTTGGAAACCATTTTGTAACCATACCAGTCCAATAGTCTGATACAGCACATTCGGTTTGAGCAAATCCTAAAAGGATATTACCTACTAAATGCTTTTCCTCATTTGTTAAATTTTCATTCCAATCCTTCACATCTCCCTGCATTGGGATTTCAGTATGTAACCAAAATGCTTGCATTTGTTTTAACCAACCTTCGTTGTAGTAGTCTGGAAATTCAAATGGTTTGTAGGGGATTCTGTCAGTAAATAATTTGCTCATCTATAATTTAAGTTTTGTAAGTTTCATTGGGGGTGAATATAAATACAATATATACTCATAAACCTTTCAGAAATCACAACTATTTGTAATATTTTTTGTCTGTTGTTATCAATGTCTATTATAACACATAGTTAGGGGAGTGTTACCTCCCCTATCATATTATGCTTTTTGTTCTGCGGTAGATGCTTGTCTGTACGCAGTGATTAATTTCTTCAAATCACCGATAGCTTTTCTAGCTCTTGATTTGTTTACTTTTTTAGTTCCGTTGTGCTCTGTTTCAAATTGAGTGAAAAGAGTCTTCATTTGTTCGAATAGTTCTTGACTGTTCATAGTTTTTGTTTTTTATTGTTTTATTATTAACCTAATCCTGTAACTAATTGTGGTTTGTTACCAACCGGCATTGTTTCAACATATTTTTTATGTAATAGTTGTCTTTCTATTTCATTCCCGTTTGCACTGGCTCTTTGTGAGAGTACACCATCCGCAGATGTAGCGGTATAAACTTCTATTGTACCATGTGTAGTATCCATCTTTGCTGGGAATGTGATACCATCTTGTCCAAAACGATTCTTCATAATGTGTACTCTCGCCGTATTACTAAGTTTATCTTTTGCTTTCCTACTTAAACTCATAATAAAATCGGCGTTCATTACTTTTGCATATGAATCTGCAATTTTATCGGCTTCGATAATATCACTATCAATTGCTGAACGATTTGTTTGTGATGCTGTCCAAATTGGTATTCCTAACTCACCACTCATTCCTCTCAAATCAATATACACACCACCTTGCTCAGCGTATGTACTATCGGTTTTGTTTGAGTGAGATAATAACAAGTCAGCGTAATCCACAATAATTAAATCGGGTTTGTTGCCGGCTGCTATCATTTTTTCTAAGTGAGCCTGAATTGTTTTTGATGATGCTCCTTTAGGTGGATAGTATTTAACTTTAAGTTTACCTTTTAATCGTTTTACTTTCTCCAAAACTTCATCCCTCCTTTGTGATAAATCGGATGATGCGATATGTGTAAACACAGTATCATATCGTAATCCAACATACCCTTGTGAAAGTTCTAATGTATAGTGAGCCACCGTCTTTCCAGCTTTTACAGCCGCTGCTCCTAATGCTGCTAAAACCCAAGTTTTACCAACACCGGATGGTGCTACTACAACTCCTAATTCACCTGGCCCTAAGCCTCCATTCATCAATTCATTAATACATTCCCAATCAGTTGCTACCGTATCTCTAGATGTTTCATCATAACGTTCTTCAAAATCCTTTAAGTAATCCATACCTAAATCAGCATCTACACCAACCTTCATTGCTTTATCAACCAACTCTTTGATTTTATCATAGTTGCCTGATTTTAGTAAATCGATTGATTGTACGATTACATTCTTTAAGTTTTGATTAATACAAAATGCGGTAAATTCATCTTTAATATATTGTAGGTCTAAACCTCCAATACTTTGATAAACTTCTTTTAATTGTGCTATTATTGTTTTTTGTAAAACCGGATTATCAACTTTAGAAACTTGCACTTTAAATACATCCAATGAAGGTAATCTATGATACTCGTTATAATACGCTACCACTTCATCTACAATCCATTTATTTGTTTCCGCTTCAAAGAATTTTTTATGAATAACATCACCCAATGTATCCAACATCCTGTCATCACTTAAAAGTGCCGCCACTACTTTGGTTTGAAATGATTGTCCGTATTTTGAAAGTGTATCTTCGCTCTGCATTTTATGTTTTAAAGTTCTACAAATATACGATAATTTAGTGAGTCCACCAAATTATTTTACTATTATATTTGTATAAGTTGATTTAAGCCAATCGTTTATATCTTTCCAATTTTGAAGAATTTTATACTTCATAGCGGCTTTGATGAATTCCATTTTATCAAACTTTTTGTTTGGTTCGGCAAAACGGTCATTGATTTTCAACTTTGTATTTGTATTGATATGTGGTTCTTGCAATTGCATGATTTGTCTATTTCTTAGAACATCATCTTTTTGTGCAAGTATATCTTCATAGATTTTAGCTTCTCCTTTTTTATCTTCACATATTTGAAATAATTCATCAAAAGTTATTTCTCTATCCTCCGATAATTCAGGAAATCGTTTAAGAACTGTCTTTAATCCACATCCTTTTACACCAGGTACATTATCCGAATTATCTCCATCCAATGTTCTGAATAGTAAAAGATTTTGTGGGTACATTCCCCATTCTTCTTTTACAAGTTCTCTATTGTAAAGTTTCTTTTTAGTTGGTGAATAAACAAAAGTTTTTTCATCTACTAATTGTAAAAAATCTTTATCGGTAGAAACAATATAACATTCATCTTCTTCACCAAGCACATGCTTAGCTATGTGTCCAATTACATCATCTGCTTCGATACCATCATATATCATTGTAGTAATTGGTAAACTATCTAACAAGTCTACTAACCACACAAATTGCCTTTTCATTGAAATTTGTTCATCCTCTTGAGTCATCATTTCAGGATACTGACGATTAACTCTAAAACGATTCTTACCTCTATCCGCTTTATATCCTTCAAACAATTCTTTCCTACCCTTAGAGCCACCCTTACCATCAAAAGTAAGAATAACTCTAGTAGGATTAAATTGACGGATTTGGTATCCGATTGAATTTAATGAACCAATAACTCCACCCGTATGTTCACCATCCTCATTCATAATGGGGTTAGTAGTCCAACTACGGATGAAGGTATTGAGTCCATCTATGATAAGAACTCTACCATTCCTTACCCTTTGGGCGTTTGATTCATGTTCTGTCTCAACTTCATTGAGTAATTTTTTGTATAAGTCTTTCATATTGTTTTGTAACCTTTATTAGTCACCTATCACTTCCGAGTCTGTCACCAAACTATCAGTATCAAGTGAATCTTTTTTGTATTGTGAAATTGTTGCTTCACAAATTCTTTTGTAGATTTGTTCTTTAACTTCTTGATTAGATTCTAATGTAGAAGGAAAATCTTTCGCTTGGAACTTAATGATTTCACCAGTATCAATATCAGTATATTCATACCATGCACCACTTTGTTTAACGATTCCATTATCCTTCATCAGTCCTAACCAAGCGCCATAGTTATCAATTCCCCTGTCAAAGAAGATATCGAAATCAGCGGAACGTAACGGAGGTCCCATCCTATTCTTTACTACTTGACAACGAACTTTAATACCTACGATTCTATCGTTACCATTTTCTTTCGCCTTAATCGTTCCCATACTCTTTAATCTTAAACGAACCGATGCGTGGAAAGCAATTGCTTTACCACCAGAAGTTGTCCAAGGGTCAGAGAATGGCATTGCGTTCATCTTCTGTCTTAATTGGTTTGTGAAAACCAAAGTGATTTTCTGTCTACCAATAAGATTTGTGATTTTACGCATTGCTTTGGAAATGATAATTGCTTTATCCGTAGCGTAACCATCTTTACCATAATCAGCTTCCATCTCCTTTTCAGTTGATGCTGCTGCTACTGAATCCACAACAATTGTTACATACCTATCTTTCGATGAAACTCGTACCTTTTCGATAATAGTTTCGGTATATTCAAAACATTGTTCAACAGTCTCAGCTGTTACATAAAGTAATTTGGTTGTATCTACTCCAATGGCTTCTAAGAATTCTCTACTTACGGCATTTTCAGTGTCAATCAATACAGCAATACCACCTAACTTTTGTGTTTCGGCAAGTAAGTGAGCTGATACTAATGATTTACCACTTTGTTCTAATCCCGTAATTTCGGTAATTCTACCAACAGGCAAACCTCCATAAGGTCTATTAGAGATTGCCACATCCAACATTGATGCTCCGGTTGATACCCAACCTTCTACGTTTGTAGGGGAGTCATTGTTGTCCAAAAAGAATGCTACCTTTTGGTCTTTTGCTTGTTTGTTTAGGGACTCAGCGAGTACTTCCGCTAAGTCTATTTCCTTAGTTGCTTTCGCCATATATTAACTTATTTTATTAATTGAAAAGGTCATCAAATGCCGCTGCTACATCATCTAATTTCTTAGAAGGTGCTGCCGCTGGTTTTGATGGAGTTGTATCGAATGGTGCTTCTTCATCGTTATTAGCCGTTGAAGATAAAGTTTCAGCTGATGCTGATTTTTCATCCTCAGAAGTTGCCGATGGATTTAACCAACCTTCTAATACATTTTTCAATTCTGCATAAGTTAATTCAGAATACAATTCAGTAATTTCTTTCTGATTTGCTAAGTACTTATCCGTATCTTCTTTAGATGCCGCTAAAGGTGTTTCTTTAGGTTTAACACGGATTGTTGTTACAGGGTATGAAGTACCACTGTCTTCAGCTGATACTACTTCAACAGTAATATCTCTACCTTCATTTGGGTCAGTAATATCACCATAATCAGGATCTGCCATATAACCAAGAATCTCTTGATATACAGTTTTACCAAAGCCCCAAAATTTTACACCTTCACCTTCTTCACCTCTTACCAATACTGGTACGAATGTTCTAAGTTTCGGCTCCATTTTCTTAGCAGCTTTCCAATCTTCCTTATCACCCATTCTTTTAAGTTTGTCAGCAAACTCAACAATTGGGTCAGGTCTACCGAATGACATCGGAGATAGATAAGTTTTGTTGTTTACGTTGTAGTGAAAGTACAATTCAATGAAAGGATTCTCTTTGTTGAATTTGTAAGGGACCAAACGAATAGTGTGTTTGCCCGGTGCTGGTTTCCAAAGTTCTACAGTTGTTCTTTGGGTGTTTTGCAGTTTGTTAAGTCTGCTCTTAATTGCGTCTAAATTAATAGCCATGTCTTTTAAGTTTTAAGAGTTTAAGTTTTAAAACATACGTTTTAAGGTTGGATTATAGTGTCTTTCCTACACTTCCGTTACACATATAAATATAATGGAAACACAAATATACGAAGAATACCTGATATTTCCAAATCTTTTTTTTGATATATTTTTATGGTAAATGATGTAACAAATATACGATAAATTTGTGACAATACCAAATAAAAAAGGGAGAATTTTTAGTTTCTCCCTTTTGTTTATTTTTTTATTTACATCACCAAATCCTATGCCAATAAAGAATAGTATTCTTTGAAATGTTTTATTCTATCCGGTAATCCAATAGTTCCACCATTAACTCTTTTAGTGATTGATGTTACAACTGTATCACTTGCTCCACCATCGGCCATCTTATGTAATCCGTTTTTAGAGAAAAACCAAGCTGCTGATAATAATGCGTACTTAGATGCTACTACATCAGGATTTGATAAAATATCTTCACCAATTGCTTTACCAAACGCAGTATAGTTTTCTTTACCTGTCAATTGAATATATCCCCTACCTCTAAATTTGTAGCCTTCACCACTTGATTCAGGTCCGTTACCCATTCTACCGCCATATACTTTAGATGCAATCTTCTCCGGCTTTCTTTCGTAAGGTAGAGCTGATTCTAAAGTTGGGAAATATTTCTTAAAGATACCATTCAAACCTTTAGCTGAATAGTTTAGATTTTCTTGTGTTGCTTTGAATCCACCACTTTCGTGTCCACATTGTGCTAAGAAGTGTGCTAATCTTAATGGAGTATTAATTTGGAACTTAGCTGCCGTATCAGGAATCATTTGAATTACTGCATCAGGAATATGTCCTTTAAGTTTATCCAATTTCAATCCACCTACCGGTGCTATTGTTTGTACAGGTGGTGTAGGAACAGGTTTACCTTCTCCCACAATCATCGCCCAAGTAGTATCACCTACAATGCCATCCGGAGTTAGTCCGTTTTTTGTTTGAAATGCTTTTACAGCTTCTTCAGTTTTTGGTCCAAAATTTGTTACTGCTGGTGAAATTCCTAATTTCTCCTGCATTAATTTTACATTTTCGTTGTTATCGCCTTTTTTTAATAACATTGTAATATTATTTATGTTCTTCAGTTATAACTTCTTTTCCTTCACCAAAATCAATTACTTCAAAAACTCTTGTCTGAATTTTTTTAGTTCCTTCGGCGTTTGTTAATATGATTGAATTTTTAAACTTCTGCCAATTGATGACAAATGAATTATCTAATACACCACCATTCTCCTCTTTAACTAATTCGTTAAGAGCATTGATAGTGTATAATGAATTAGATTCTTTCTTTCTATGTATAAGGATTGTATTTTCCAACGGAGTATCCGGTTGGAAAGCTGTATCTATATTATATGTAATAAACAACTCGTCCAAATTAGATTTGTTTTGTAAAATATAAATGTAGTTATACACTATATGATACGTTTCTCTAATTTGTTGTAGAGTATTTTGTAACTCTCCTTTTGTTGTAAATGTACAAAGTAACTGTGTCTTCATCCTCTTTTCGTTTAATTAACTATAAATATTAAAAACCAAAAGTAAGGATAATTTTAACAATTATATACGCTTTTCTTCATTGTGGAATCTACCAGCACCAGGATTGCTACTTCTACCATCTAAACTAAATCCAACATTAAATTCAGGTTTTGGATATGCTAATATAGTTACACCATTTGATGAATTAATACTTATTTTACGTTTTCTAGCTAATTCAGCACCACCCGTATCACCTTTTTGTGATAAAACACTATCATTACTAAAATCCTGAACATCTACATTATGATTATATGCTTCATGTGATAAGAATGTATAATAATAATAATTTTCTAATCTCATTCGTATCTTAGCCATAGTAGCTTCATCAACCGGCAATCCTTTTTCTTTTCTCTTTTGAATTAAAGTATTTACGGCTTCAGTAATTGATTGATGTGCCGCGCCGCAAGTATTACCCTTTGGTAATGGTTTTGGACAATTTTTAGGGTCTGTCATTCGATTTTCTATATTTTTTACGAATGTATCAGATACTCCCAAATTCTTAGCCTTATCAAGAATATCTTTTCTATATTGTTTATGATGAGCTTGGTGTTGCTTCATATCCGCTTCAAGTGGTAAATCATATATAGCAGAATGTGATTCTGATATTTCAATTACCGCTTGTTTCTTTTTACCATCTTTATCATTTTTATATGTAGATTTGTTACATTTAGATGTCAATGCACTTGCACCACCTACACCTTTTTTAACACTTCTACCATCCAATGTTACAACTTTTCTTTCATTATTGCTATCTGAAATTGTAATTACATCTACGGTTTCCAATGTTGTACTTTGTGGTAATAATGCACATTTACCATTTTGAGTACCTCTACCACCATCGTGCATTTCAACAATAGCGGTATAAACTTCTGCAAAATTTGCCCATGCTTCTTTTAATGAAGGGTCTCCATCGTGATTGGCAATATCAGAAAATATACCCTGATATTCCGCAAACCATTCTTCTGGATTTTTGTTAGGGTCTTTTTTTGAAAAATCACTCAATTTTTGAATAAGTGCTAAAGTTTGTTCATCCGCTATATAATATTTATCTGCCAAACCTTTTAATCTGTTTGCCATACCATCAATAGCCTGTTGAATAACGATTACTCTATTTTTAGGATTATCTGGAATTACACCATTATCCATATCAATAAAGTCCATATCTCCTGCCTCAATCTTAGATGCGTACTCATTAAGATTTCGATTATTTCTCATTCTAAGTTCTCTTTCTTCTTTGGATATACCTTTTTCATTAGTATCCTGTTTTTGTATAACCAATCCTCCAATGGTTACACTACTTACTTTATTATTACTATCTTTTTGAACACTTGCTACATTTTCTCCTTTCTTTGTTTTAAGTATTTTTGTTTTTCCACCCTCATCAACAAACGTTTGATTTGCAGTTGATTTTTTTCCACCAAATGTAGTTGCGGATACCTGAACTAATCCTGCGTTTTCCATAAATTTTCTAAATTCGGAAAATACAACGTTAGCAGCTCCTTTACCACCAGTTTCTTCTTTTACTCTTTTCTTAAAATTGTTTGGTTCAAGTGCTATATAATATTTTGAAGTATCAGGATTTGCTTCAGTTGGCTCTGCAACTCTTACCCATCTCGCTACAAGTTTCTTTTCAGCTGCATTAAGTTTTTCTCCGTTGAAAACTTTTTGCATAATAAGATTAACTTTTCCTAATTCATTTGCATGTGGATTTTTTTTGTTGTTAGATTCTTTTTTAAGGTAATCCAATATATTTTTCTTTGAACGATTTACTTTACTTTTTTGGTCAGCAATTTTACCCTTATCAGGTATAGAATTCATCAAATCATCCAAAGAACCTCCTTTTTTACCTTTTGGTTCTTTATCTTTTTGCCCACCTCTCGCATCGTTATACCCTTTATCAAATAAATCAGCTCCAGCAACAGGTTCTTTAGTTGTACTTTTTGAATCTTTTGCTTTTAAGTTTTTATCAACATCAACATGAGAACCAGCATCTAGAGCCGCTTGCTTTTTTTCTTTACTACCAAAATATACTATCTTACCTTCAGGTCCACCCTTTCTTGCTGCTAATTTCCAATCACCTGTTGTTGTAGATGGTGTACCTTTTGCTTCAGCTATAAAACCATAAATCATTTCTAACATCAACTCATCTACTAAATGTAAATGTTCTGCTTTTACACCAGTAGTAGTGGTATCACTATCAACTTCACCATTTTCTTTCTTTTCATTATACGAATCAACCATCTGCTCCATCATTTCAGGAGTGATTTCCATTTCTTCAAGTCCTTTAGCAATCATTTCAGTAAATTTTAATATGTTTGCATCAGTTTCAGCTTCACCATCTGCATCAGCAAATACTGCGGCTTTACCAGCTCCCTTTAGAAGTGTCTCACCAATAATGTGAGGTATGAACTCCATTGCTACGTGCTTTCCAAATGCGGTAACACCATGTGATAATCCACCAAATGCAGCTCCGAATACGGCAGTAGTTACTACTTTAAATGCAACTGCTTTAAGTGCTTTTTGTTCATGCTTACTTAACGGTTTACCACTAAAAAAGTTTTTAACACCAGAGCCAGCTGCTTTGAATTCTTCAATTTCATGCTTAGCTCCTTTCTTAATTGCTTTTAAAGCTCCAGCTGCTTTATCCTTTAACGCCTGTCCTAAACTTCTACGTTCTTTTGAACCAGGTGCTCCTTCGTTTCTTTCAAAGAATGCTTTTTCTTTTTCGGTCCAATTTGAAATTTTTTGTTTTACCTTATCAGTAAGTTTTGGCGCCGATGTTGGTGTCGATGGGGTTGAAGTTGTTGGCGATGATTGAGTTGGAGTTGTTGGTGATTTCGGTGTCGATGGGGTTGAAGTTGGTGTTGACGTTGTTGGTGATGCCGATGATGATGGGGTTGCTCCTGCTTTTTTAGTTCTCTGTCTTCTCATATCAACGTGTGAATTACCAACGGGTGCAATTACTGTATATCCATTATCCTCTGCCTCTTTTATTTTTCTATCTAATTCTTTTTGACGGAATCCATTGTATGCTTCTTGGGCTTTAAATATTTCAGTTTCACCATACCCATCATCATCTCTATAATTTAATTCGTAAAGGTCTTTTTGTTGTGCATCAGTTAGGTTATTCCAATCAACCTCACCATCGAATTCTGAACTTCCACCTTTTTTTGCTTGGTCTATTAACCATTCTTTTCCTTCATCATCTAAATAATCATCAGGTGACATATTTTCA
>Ga0114967_10000386_pt1 | contig 37421 bp, 30 predicted proteins | sample M_130628_MF_Meta_FD_92639 | JGI IMG/M metagenome (GOLD analysis project Ga0114967, IMG submission 92639) | Freshwater microbial communities from Lake Montjoie, Canada to study carbon cycling - M_130628_MF_MetaG | ecosystem: Environmental > Aquatic > Freshwater > Lake | place: Lake Montjoie...
ATAAATATCGGTGATTTTTTGATAAAATTTTCGTTCACTCAAACGTATTTCTCTGATGCGTTGCAGTTGCTCCTCAAAATACTTTTTACCTAAAATAGTGCCATCATTTTTCAAACGCTCATCGTCCATGGCAAAACCTTTGATTGTAAATTCTTGCAAAATTTGAGTTGCCCATTTTCTAAATTGTACGGCTCGTTCAGAATTTACTTTATAGCCCACTGCTATTATTACTGAGAGATTGTAGTGCTTTGTGTTATACGATTTGCCATCTTGGGCAGTTATTCGAAAATTTCGAGTAACTGCATCTTCTTCCAATTCACTATCGCTAAATATTTTTTTTAGATGATAGTTTATTGTATGCGGTTCAACATGGTATAACTCACCCATCATTTTTTGCGAAAGCCATATATTTTCATCCTGATAAACGGCATTCACACCGCCATCACCAGTAGCTGCTATAAATGTTAAATATTCTATGGATGATGAACGGATTACACTATTTTTTCTTTCTTCTTTCATATACACTACTTTTAATCCATCTGCAGAACCTTTTCTTTAATAAATACAATTTCTTCTTTGCTAAGCTGATATTTCTTAAACAAATGTTGAATAATTTTTGAAATTGATTTTGATCAATCAATATCAGAATTTTCTATGAAATCTTGAATTGGTACCTTAGCCAATGTTTCTCGATTATTGCCTTGAGTAATCGTTAATACTCCCAAAATTTTCTAAGCGAGGTAACTTGCATTTCTGTGTTTTGATTTGGCAATATGTGTCAAATCTAATAATTGTTTTAGCAATGTCAGTCATTTGGTTGGGAAAATTTTAGCTATTTTGGTTTTGAGAAGGGTTGGCTGTCGTGTAGGGCAAAACCAAGATGCTAAAATGTGCGGCTGTCTGTCTTTTTACAATGAGGCAATAAGAAAATATAGACGCAACTAATTGCGTTTAATTTTTCAAATATGCGAATTACAGCAATTAATTATTTCAAGTAAATTTTATTTATCACACATTCCACTGTCAATAATCACCAAGTCCATTTAAAGGTAATAGGCTTATAGTCAGTTATTTATCCGATTTCCAATTTGCCAATTAATATTATCCTATTTCTTAAACAGCAATATCAAAAGTCTCTTTTTCACTAGGCAAAATAAAAGCGTCTAAGATTTTATAATTCTTAGACGCTTAACATTGATTTTAGTAACAAAAAACGTTACTAAAAATTAATCATACACTTCTTTACGATGCCCGATTTTAACAACCATAATAATTAAAACATCGTCTTCTATTTCATAAATTATTCTAAAATTGCCTTCCCGAATTCGATACGACTCTTTTCCTTTTAGCTTTTTACAACCATTTGGACGAGGATTTTCGGCAAGATTTAAAATACTTTTTTGACTCTCAAATACATCTCTGCTGATAGTTTTTTTAATTCTTTTTCAGCACTTTTCTTGATAGAAATTGTATATTTAGCCATTTTTACTAGCTATTTTAGCTAAAATTTCACTATCAATCTCTTCAAAAGGACGACTTGTTTCATTTTGACGTTCGATAATAGCTAAGTTATCTAATAAATCTTCGGCTAATTCACGAATGACTTTGTTTTTGAGATCAAGCATCAAAGCAGTTCTTTTTCCTGCACTATTAGTTACGTAACTAATACCTTTTTTTGGTGTTATATTTACAGTCATAATAATTGAATTTTATTCTTTCATTACCCCAAATTAGCAATATCAAAAGGTAATTTTCTAATTCTCTTGCCTGTTGCTGCAAAAATCGCATTGCCCAAGGCGGGTGCAATGGGTGGTAAACCTGGTTCGCCAACGCCTCCTGGGTTTTCGCCGCTGTCGATGATGTGAATTTCCATTTTTGGAGCTTCATTCAATCGCATAACGTTGTATTGATGAAAATTAGTTTGGTCGCAAACGCCATTTGTAAACGTTATTCCACCTTTGATTGCCGCCGTAATACCCATAACGATATTTCCTTCGGTTTGGGCTTTTACATTGTCAGGATTTACATAATATCCGCAGTCGAGTACCGATACAACTTTGTCGATTTTTACACCCGCTCCATCTTTTGAGACTGTAATGCAACAAGCAGAAATACTGCCAAATGAAGCAAAAACAGCAATTCCTTTGCCTTGTCCAGCACCGAGTTTCTCTTTCCAATTGGCTTTTTCAGCAATAGTTTCCAATACTTTTCTATAACGAGCATCTTTCACTAAGTCCAAACGTGCTTGAAGTGGGTCTTTTCCTGCCAATTGAGCCAATTCGTCAATGAAACATTCTTGTCCCCAACCCATATTTGAAGCATAAACCGAACGCCACCAAACGATTGGAATCTCAGTTTTTACGTTTGTCCAAGAAACTTTTGAGACAGGAAATTCATATTTGCTATTTTCAGTACTGATTTCACCCGATAACCAAGGGTCGGATTCGTCTGGAGCTAAACCGCCAAATACTTGACCAACAATCGATTCGCCAATGGCATGGTGGTGAAAACCTGTGATTTTTCCTTTATCAACAAAGCCTTGCATGTGGCTCAGCATTCCTGGGCGATAAGGCCCTTGCGTAATATCATCTTCACGTGTCCACATCATTTTTACTGGCTTTTTCAATTCTTTTGCCAATAAACAAGTTTCGTTCAAATAGTCATGATAGGCTTTTCTACCAAACGAACCACCGAGCAAAGGAACATTAAATTTGATTTTATCTTTACTAATTCCCAAGGCTCTCGAAACATCGGACAAACCTCCATCGGGTCCTTGCACGTGAGCCCAAACCTCGGCCGTTCCATCGTCTTTTACGTGCACAACTGCACATTCTGGTTCGATAGGTGCGTGAGCTAAAAAAGGGGTTTCGTAATTAAACTCCAGTTTTTGCTTGGCATTGGCAAATTTGGCGTTGAAATCGCCTTTCTCTTCGTATCTGATACCTTCTTTTTTGGCTGCTTCGTAAGTTGCCGCAAAATAATTATCGGTTGTCATGGTTTTGGCCAAATCGCCGTTATCCCACGTAACTTTCAAGGCTTTTCTGCCTTTTTGTGCTGCCCACCAATTGCTTGCAATAACTGCCACTGCATCTGCTGCACGGTGCGGCATTGGTCTTTTAGTTTTTATTACTTGCAAAACACCTTTCACCTTCAATGCTTCGCTATCATCTATCGAAACGATTTTTCCGTGAATGGCAGGCGAATGCTGCATACAAGCATAAACCATATTTGGCACTTCGATGTCGATTCCGTAAACAGCTTTTCCTGTAACACGCTCAGGCACATCGAGGCGTTTGTTATATTTGCCTAAAATCTTGAAATCTTTTGGGTCTTTGAGTTTCGGGTTTTTCGGAACTTGTAGTTTTGAAGCATCATCAACCAATTCGCCGAAAGTGAAAGATTTATCAGAGTTTTTCAAATAAATTTTACCGTCTAGGGCATAGCAATCGACTATTGAAGCGTTCCAGCGTTTGGCGGCAGTTTCGATGAGCATTTCTTTAGCAGCTGCACCAGCTTTACGGAGCGATGTCCACAAACCACGAACAGTGCTACTTCCACCTGATTGTTGGCTGCCATATTTTTCTTGCCCGCCCGACTGGATGAGTTTTACTTTATCCAAACTGACTTCCAATTCTTCGGCAATCAACGATGGTGCGGCTTGCGTAGAGCCTTGTCCCATATCGGGGCGAGGATTAATCAAAGCAATGCTTCCATCGGTGCTGATGATGATAAAAGGATTAATTTCTAGGTCGAGAACTGCCGATTTTGGGTCGGTATGAGAAATATTTTTAGGATGTTTTTCTTTGGCGAAAGAATTAAGCCCAACCATCAAACCGACTCCTGTAAGTGAGCCTGTTTTAATAAATGAGCGACGTGATGTATTGATATGTTCCATAGTTTGGTTTTGGCTTGAAGATTATTTCCCTGTTCCTGCATTTCCAGCTTTCAGACTTTCAGCTGCACGATGTATTCCTTTGCGAATACGGTCGTAAGTACCACAACGACAAATATTTCCACTCATATAAGTATCAATATCTGCATCAGTTGGATTAGGCGTTGTTTTCAATAAAGCCACCGCCGACATGATTTGTCCCGACTGACAGTAGCCACATTGAGGAACTTGTTCTTCAATCCAAGCTTGTTGAACAGCGTGTAATTGCGTTTCGCCAATTCCTTCGATGGTTGTAATTTTGGCATTTTTGGCAAGCGATGAAACTGGAATTTGACACGAACGAGTTGTTTCTCCATTTACGTATACAGTACAAGCACCACATTGAGCCATTCCACAGCCAAATTTTGTGCCTTTTAGGCCTACGAAGTCACGCACAACCCAAAGCAGCGGCATATCAGGCTCGACATCTACTTTAGTTTTTTTTCCGTTTACGGTAAGGTTGAATATTGCCATTTTTCTCTTAGTTATAAGTCGGCTGTCAGCAATCGGCAGTCGTCTTGCGATGAATCAATTTTTATAAATTCTTTTTAGCCGACTGCCAAAAACTGATTGCTGAAAGCTAAAATTTTTTACAATTAATGACGTAAAATTTACTAAAAATTTAGACTTTTGCAAAGAAATTTACCTTTATCTCAAACTATGTTTATTGATTTACGAAGCGACACCGTTACGAAGCCTAACGAGGGCATGAAAGAAGCCATGTTTTTGGCCGAAGTTGGTGATGATGTATTTGGCGATGACCCAACGGTTTTGGCTCTGGAAGCCAAAGTTACCGAGATGTTTGGCATGGAAGCCGCAATGTTTTGTCCGTCAGGAACGATGACAAATCAGTTGGCCATTCGGGTGCACACTCACCCTGGAAGCGAAGTGATTTGCGATAAATATTCACACATTTATTTATATGAGGGTGGGGGAGTTGCTTTAAACTCTTTTGCATCTTTGAAACTTTTAGATGGCAATAGAGGCCGACTGAATGCACAACAAGTGCGTGACGCAATCAACAATCCTGACGATATTCATCTACCAACTACCAGTTTGGTTTCGCTCGAAAATACCATGAATAAGGGGGGAGGGTGCTATTATCAACTGTCTGATTTTGAGCAAATTAAGGCCGTTTGTGATGAAAAGAATTTACCACTGCATCTTGATGGAGCAAGGTTATTTAATGCTTTAGTAGAAACCAATGAAAGTCCAGAAATTTACGGAAAACTATTCGATTCTATCTCAATTTGCTTATCGAAAGGTTTAGGTTGTCCTGTTGGTTCTTTACTTTTGGGAAATAAAGATTTTATAAAAAAAGCTCGTCGCTCTCGTAAAGTAATGGGCGGAGGCTGGCGACAAGCAGGGTTTTTGGCTGCTGCAGGAATTTATGCTTTAGATAATAATATCGAACGTTTGCGAGAAGACCACGCTCGTGCCAAGCAAATTGGTAAAGTTTTGGAAGGCCTTCCTTTTGTAAAAAATATTTATCCGATTGATACAAATATTGTGATTTTTGAATTGCCAGAAACTATTTTGGCAAACGATTTTGTGGCAAAGATGCGTCAACAAAATATCGGTTGTGTAGTGTTTGGCAAGCATTTAGTAAGATTTGTTACTCACCTTGATTTTACGGATGAGCATTTGACTGAATTTGAGAAAAATATCAGAAAAGTCAATTGAGTTCGTTATCCTTGTAGAACAGGTTTTCAACCTGTTTTTTATTTCGTTATAAAAATAGGCCAAGCTGAAAGCTTGTCCTACCAAAAATCCAAATTGTGAAAAAAAGTCTCGGAATTATCTGTTTTTTCCTTACAACAATCCATTCTTTTGCTCAAGAAGAAAGGCGTAAAGTGCTGAAAGTTAATCTTTCAGCTGCTGCATTGGGTGCTGCTACGGTTCAATATGAAGCTGTTTTTGGTAAACGTTTTTGGTTGGCTTTGGGTGCAGGTTATCGACCGAAAAGTTTATTTCCTTATGCAAAAAATTTAGAAAAATATTTTGATTTTGCAGATTCTCGAATAGATTACATTAGTTTTGATAACGTAAAAAAGGCAGAATCTAAGATTGGAATGTTTCATATTACTCCCGAAATGAGATATTATTTTGGAAGCAAAGATGTTCCAATTGGTACTTATTTGTCCATTTTTGCTAAATATAATAATATTCAAGGCGATGTGCCTGTATTTGTAGATATTGATTACAGGAGTGTACCTGTTCGTCTCGAATTGCCTGTTAATACCAAACTCAAAACAGCTTCAGCTGGCTTAATGGTTGGGCACCAATTTCGTCTGGGCAATCGTTATACATTTGATTGTTATGTCATAGGAGCTCATTTTGGTCGGGTAAGCGTACGCGGAGAATCAAATCAAAATCTTGAAGGATTTGATAATGATTTTCGTACTCGTCTGCGAGACAAAATTCTTACAACTTTCAAAATCAATGAAGATTATCTGGGATTAGTAGTTGGTAATCAAGGAGTAAGGATTGATAATGTACGCCGGTTAAATTACCTAAGCCTTCGTGGATTGGGATTTAATTTGGGATACAGGTTTTAAATGAAGATTAGTTTCAAAGTTTTAAGGATAGTATAAGTACAATTTTGTACCTTTCAATCTTTGCTGCTTAGAAATTAAAATATTCAAATTTCTACACGTAGTTTGCACCTACCGCCCCTAATATATTACCAAATTGTGCTTCATTTTTAGAATAAATCAATTCTCAGTTCGAATTATAATGATGCAAAAATAATATGATACGTTCGTAGCTCAATAAGTCTTCATCAGTACCATTTTCAAGCAGGAAGTGACGATAAATATTTGTAATTGTAGAAAAATTGTGGTTGTCGCTTAGTTTTGCTGCAACTATTCCTTTAAAACACCGATGTATTTGATTATACAAATATCGGCAGGGCATCGTTGGGGAATCATTTAAGGTTTCTTCGATAAAATTTAATGAGTCTGCTTTCTTCAAAAATGCAAAACCTTTTTCTTCAAAAAAACTTCTAATTTCTTGTGTAACTAAATCAAAATCTTCTTCATTACTTACCTTGTACCTAAAGTATTTTTTTTCTAAAAACTTACCAATACTTATAACGAGTGTATTGGCCGCTGGTCGATAACCAAAACTATTATTGAGGAATTGTTGGGCGATCTGTTCGACAAACTCAAGCCTTACGCCAAAGTTCACTTCAACCCAAAACACATTATGTGATTCTGAAATGGAAAATATAATATTCTGAAATCCGTTTTGTGTAGATTTGCGGTACTGATTTTGATCAGTCAGAAAGCCAAACCCGTGCAATTGGAAAAAAGAATCCAATTGGTCATAAAATTTGGTTTCGAACTTACTTTGTATCATATTTGAGTTCATTTACAAATAAACCTTTGTAGTACCTAAATGTTTAGACTTTTGCAGTAAAATATGTTTTTCTTAATAGATACAATAATGAATAGAGGTTTTATCTTTGTAATAATTTTGATAGGCACGTACCTAGGAGTGATTGCCCAACCAACAAAAAATACCCTATCGGCTTCTCAAACAATCCGTGGAAAAGTAATAGATTATGTGAGTGAACAACCAGTTATTGGAGCTTCTATTACGCTTTTAAGTTTAAAAAAAGGTGCCCAAACCGACGTCTTTGGTAGTTTCTCTTTTGGAAAAATGCCTACCGGTCGGTATACTATAAAATTAAGTTCTGTTGGCTACGAAAGTCAAATAATATCCGAACTTTTGCTTGAATCAGGCAAAGAAATGGTCTTGGAAATCAGGCTTCACGCAACTGCCAATCAATTGGCAGAGACTGTCATAAAAGGTTCATCGGCTAATCTTTCGGGGGCGGTCACGAGTATTCAGAATATTTCGACCGAACAAATTTTTCGTTATCCAGGTACCTATCTTGACCCTGCACGCTTAGTAACCTCATACGCAGGCGTGGCCAATTCAAATGACCAAGCTAACGGCATAGTTATCAGAGGAAATTCACCTAACGGAATGCAATGGCGTTTGGAGGGAATCGAAATCGTGAATCCAAATCACTTGAGTAACGCTGGCACGTTTAGCGACCGTGTAACACAAAATTCGGGTGGCGTAAATATTCTTTCTGCCCAATTATTGGGGAATATGAATTTCTTGACTGGTGCTTTTCCTGCCGAATATGGAAATGCTCTTTCAGGAGTAATGGACATGCGTTTGCGTAAAGGTAATGATAAAAAGCATGAATTTACGGCACAAACTGGTTTAATTGGTATTGATTTGGCCGCCGAAGGCCCTATTGGTAAAAAAGGGGCAAGTTATTTAGTCAATTACAGATATTCTTTTACAGGTTTATTGGCAACTATAGGTGTGAAATTTGGAGGAGAAGACATTCGATTCCAAGACTTGGCGTTTAACCTTAATTTACCGACAAAAAAAGCTGGCACATTTATGCTTTTTGGAATGGGGGGATTGAGTAGCAATATTTTTGAAGCAGCAAGAGATACTTCTCAATGGGTTGTCCAAAAAGATGGATTTGATATTTATTTTAAAAACCGAATGGGTGCTGTTGGACTAACTCATAGCCTTAATGTTGGCAAGAAACTGCTTTGGCGAACAGTTATTGCTGCATCTGGCTTGAAAAATACCCGTGAAGGTTATGTGTTGAGTAAAGTGAATTTTCAACGATTTTTGATACAAGCAGATTCTTCTACTCGTGCAAAAACTTCGGTCACGACGAGTTTAAATTATAAATTTAATGATAAAACAAATCTGAAAGTCGGCGTTTTTGTAACTCAACAATACGATGAATTATTTGCACGCTCCGCAGATAAACGAGCGAATGGTGCCGCTGAGGGTTTAATTATTCAACCTTATGCCAATTTGCATTGGGCTATTCTTCCGAAACTCTCAACCAATATCGGCTTGCATTATCTCAAATATACATTCAATCAGACCAAATCGCTTGAGCCACGTTTCTCATTTCAATATCAACTGTCTAATAATCAAACTCTTAGCTTTGCTTACGGCTTACAGAGTCAGTTGCAGCAACCCGAAATTTATTTCGCATTAGCTACACAAAATAATGCATTTTTGGGCAATGCTAGGCTTGATGTTACGAAGTCACGTCATTATGTTTTGAGCCATCAATATTCATTAAAAAAGGGTTCTAATTTCAAAACTGAGCTTTTTTATCAACAAATATTTAATGTACCGGCTGCATTATTGAATCCTACTTTTTCAACCCTTAATTTAGTCGAAGATTTTACGCCAGAGCCATTACAAAATGCAGGAACCGGCCGTAACTATGGTTTAGAATTGACTTATCAGCAATATCTTATCAATGGTTTTTACACCCTTACGAATGCCACATTTTATAATGCGACGTATAAAAATAACGATGGCGTAAAGCGAAATAGTCGCTTTAATGGAAAGCATATTTTTAATGTAACGCTCGGAAAAGAGTGGGAGAGAAGCAAAAGTGGGATGTCATCCGATCGAATAATTGGAACGAGTATTAGAGTGATTTGGTTGGGAGGTTTTTATGAGCGAGAAATAAACGAACAAGCCTCTATTGACAATAAACGTCTGATTTACAGAAATGCTGATGCTTTTACTATAAAACAACCCGATTATTTTAGACCAGATTTTCGTATTTATTTGAAAAAATCGAAGGAAAGATATTCTCGTACTTTAGCTCTTGATATTCAGAATATTGCCAACTATCAGAATGTTTCGTTTAGTTATTATGATATTTTGAAAAACAAAATCGTTAGACAATATCAAATGGGTTTAATTCCGATTTTGAGTTATCGTTGGGAATTTTAATTAATTCATCATTAAATGCCAACAATGAATAGCAAAGCAACAAAAACTTTGAATTATAAAAATATGAAAAATATCCTTAAAGTGCTTTTTATTAGTCTTTTGTCTTGTGTTTGTTATGCTCAAGAAGATGGAGCAGGTATTTGTTCGGAGTCAAAGCAAGTGGCTTTTAAGCGATTTCGTGATTTACGGAATGCACGAGTGGCGTATCCTGGCGATGATAAAATTGATGTGACTTACTATAAATTAAATTTGAATATTTCGCATACGCCTCAATATCTAAAAGGAGAAGTTACGGTTGGGTTAAAACTCAAATTGGCTTCATCGTCTTGCTTTTTAGATTTGCGTAGTCCGCTCAAGGTTGATTCTGTCAAATTAGACAACAAACGCATAACTTTTGTACAAGATGCTAATAAGGTAAATCTGACTTTTGACAAGTCATATCCGCAAGGGCAAGCCTTTAGTGTGATTGTATTTTACCAAGGAAAACCTAATTCATCAGCATTTGGTAGTTTTACGTTTGCAACTCATGGAAGTAGTAATTCACCAGTAGTATGGAGTTTGAGCGAACCCTATGGTGCTCCCGATTGGTTTCCATGTAAAGATACTCCGGCCGATAAAGCCGATTCATCTGATGTTTGGATTACAATGCCTGCTTCTTTTATATCAGTTTCGAATGGGGTTTTAACTAAAGTGCTTGATAATAAGGACAACACACGCACTTATCAGTGGAAAAATCGGTATCCGATTGCTCAATATTTGATTTCGATTGCTTGCTCAAATTATACTGAGTACAAAAACTATTTTAAGTATTCTGAGCGTGACTCAATGACAATTAATCATTTTGTATATCCCGAATCTTTTACGGCAAATGTAAAAAATCAGCTCGACCAAACTCCTTTTATGCTCAAACTTTTTTCGGAAAAATTTGGACTTTACCCATTTATCAAAGAAAAATATGGACACGCTCAATGTGGTTTTAGTGGTGGAATGGAACATCAAACTTGTAGTTCAATGGGCAGTTATGGTGGTGGTTTAGTTGCACACGAATTGGCTCATCAATGGTTTGGTAACAAAATTACTTGTAAAAACTGGGAAAATATTTGGCTCAATGAAGGTTTTGCTACTTATTCAGAAGCAATTTATGCCGAAGCATTAGAGGGTAAAAGTGGGTATCAAACCAATATTTCTAGTAATGCTTCCCGTGCTAAACGATCTGTCGGGACGCTGTATGTGCAGAATATAAATAGCGAAGACGAAATTTTTAGTAGTAATCGAAGTTACTCCAAAGGGGCAATGCTGCTGCATATGTTGCGAGGAATTGTTGGCGATGATAAATTTTATAAGATTCTTCAAAATTACCTCGTTTCGAGTGTTGCTTTTTCGGCAGCTACCACAGAAGATTTTCAGAAAGTAGCAGAAGAAACGACGGGTTTAAAGCTTGATTACTTTTTTAAAGAATGGGTTTATGGCGAAGGCTACCCAAAATACACTTATACTTACGATCCAAGCGAAACATCAAAGGAATTGAAAATTCAGATTGCACAGTCTTCGGGGACAAATCCAATTGTATTTTCGATGCCAGTTGATATAAAAATCATCATGGCCGATGGTTCGGAAAGTCTTACAACGGTGTTTATCGACAAAGTAACCCAAGAAATTACATTTTCAAAGCCACAAGGAGCAATTTCACAAGTGGTTTTTGACCCAGAAAGTAAAATTTTAAAAGATGTAATTGAAAATAAAGTTAAAACATCCATCACAGGAAATGAAGTAGTGACAAATCTAGTTAATTGGAATATTTATCCAAATCCTGCTGATAATCAATTAGTTGTTAGTTTTGGATTGTCAAAGCAAGTTGAAGTTGAAATCGAAATATTCGATAAATTAGGCAAAAAGCTAAAATCAGAAGTGGTTGAGATTTTAAGATTTGGTAATTATACTAAACAAATTTCGTTGAATGAATTTTCAAGTGGAATGTTTTTGGTGCGTTTACGAATCAATGACCAATATTTTGGAAAAACCTTAATTGTTAATTGAAATTTATAAACTTTTTTGAATAATTGCTTCGACGCTTCAACATCGATTTGTAAATTGTTCGTAATTAACCAAAAACTTGATATCGGATTGCCGAAGCAGGTTGTTTTAGATGCAATGAAATTATTGATACTCGCAGGCGGGATGTCATCTCGTATGAAAAAGAATTTAGAAGGAAATACAAACATCGATTCAAAATTGATTGAACAAGCCAATACTTTACCAAAGTCGATGATTGGAATTGGTAAAGATGGCCGACCATTTCTTGATTACGTTTTATATAATGCGTCAGTGGCGGGGGTCAAAGAAGTGGTACTTTTACTCAATCCTAAAGATGATGTTTCGCAACTTCACTATGAAAGATTGATGCATGAACGAAAATCTTGGGGTTTGCAAATAGGCTTTGCTCGCCAATATATTCCCGAAGGACGTGAAAAGCCACTTGGCACAACTGATGCGATTGAGCAAGCTCTTTCTCAATTTCCTGCATGGCAAAATAGCCGATTTATTGTTTGTAATGGCGATAATTTGTATCCAGTAAAAGCCTTTGAACTGCTGCTTGATGATGCGTATCCTAATGCTATGCTCGATTGGGATACAGAAGGATATACGGAAGAGAGGGTTAGAAATTGTGCCATTATTAAGAAAGATTCAGAAGGCTATTTGATTGATTTGCTCGAAAAACCAAACGATGAAGAATGGGCCGAAATAGTAGAAACAATGCCAAGAATTGGTATTAGTTGGAATATTTTTGCCTTCACAAGTCTCGATTTGATGCCTTTTTTGAAGAAAACGCCAATTCATCCTGTCAGAAATGAAAAGGAGATTCCAGTTACTGTGAGAATGTGGGCCAACGGAAATCCGAAAGGAATTTACACAATTCAGATTTCAGATGTGTTACCCGACCTTACCAGCAAACATGATATTGCTGAGGTGCAGGCTTTGTTGAATTATGAAATTTGATTGAAAGGATTGACATATTTTAGCCCAGTAATAGACTCAAAATCTTTGTCATTTCTTGAGATTAGTATAAAATCAAAAACCATTGCCGTAGCAGCAATGATCGCATCAGGACGGTGATCCGACGTTTCGGAGTTTGATTTTGTGTAAACGTCTTATATCGATTGTTTTATTAGCAATATCATCAGAAAGAGCTAAGATATGTGATTTATGAACAAAATTATTCCTAAAGTTAAAACTTTCAGGGTTTGGGAAATTCCAACCTAATAATTCGATTTTTGAAATGATAGAAATGTTGTTTTCATGGTTCAAGACTGAACTCAGAAAGGGAATTGCAGATGTTGGTAAAAGCCCATCTAAAAAATAAATAGCAATATTTGTATCTATTAAATATCTCTTTCCCATTCGTTGCGAAGTGAGTTTAATTGATTATCAATTTGTTCAATTGTCATTCCACTATTGGTTTTTCCATAAAATTGGTCAAAAAAAGTAATTTCGTTTTTTGAAATTGTAGTATTTACAATAGAATTTTCAATGACCTTGAATGTATCAATTAATTCAAAAGATTTTAAAAATTCTAATAACCTACTGCCTTTTGAGGGTTCTGAACACTTATTTGAATATCCATATTGAGTATGTTTTCTTAAAAACAAAGTTAATGAAAATTTAGTGCCAAGATATTTTAGACCTCATAATTTTGTATCTCTTTAGTTGGATCAATAAAAAACCAAAGTGCCGAAGCCACAATTAAGCAGCCCGCTATCAAGAATAGCGGATAATTGAAATTACCAGTTTGCTGCACAATTATACCGAAAATAATAGTTATAAAAAATCCACCCATTTGTCCAGCAAAATTCATTGCTCCCGTCACCGTTCCCGAATTTCGTTTGCCAATATCTACACAAACTGCAAAAGCTACGGGTAGGGTTAGGTCTTTTAGAAATACACAAAGTGCCAATAAATATCCTGCCAATTCATTATCATTAGTTAGCCCAGCACTCAAAAAACAAATGCTCGATAAGCCTAAACCTGCAACTCCAACAATTCTTCTTCCGAGTTTTAAACCATACTTTTTACTCAAAATGTCACTTGCAAATCCACCCACTACACAGCCTATTGCTCCCAAAAAATACGATAATGAAATAAAGTTTTTGGCTTGTTCTTCGCTCATTTGGCGGCCTTCTTGGAAGTAAGTCGATGACCAATTTGTGAAAAAGTAAGAAGCATAAAAAAACAAATGACACATCAGCATTAGTACCCAAATATTAGGATTTCGGATAATGGTTTGCCAACTGATTTTATGACTGACTGGTGCTTGTCGGCGAGCAGATTCTATTTCTTCGATTTCTTGTGGGGTAATTCCTTTGTGGTCGGCAGGATTATCACGAAACCAAAAATACCAAACCACCGCCCAAAGCGAACCTACAATTCCGAGAATGAAAAACGCATATCGCCAACCAAAAGTATGCACCAAAGGAATAACTAAAAGCGGTGTCAATGCTCCACCGATGCGGCCAGCTGCCCAAATTACGGATTGAGCTCTACCAACTTCAACCGCTGGAAACCAACGAGAAATTACAATTGAAGCATTGGGGTATGCACCCGCTTCACCTACACCAAATAAAAATCTGACAATGAGTAAATAAACAAATCCAAAAGCCATGCCAGTTAGAGCCGTAAAGCCCGACCACCAAAATACTACACGAGTCAAAATTTTTCGAGGGCCAATTCGGTCGCCAAGAATACCCGTTGGTAATTCAAAAAGAGCATAAGCCAACGAAAACGCCCCCAAAATATAGCCAAAAGATTGGTTATCGAGGTGTAAATCCACTTTTACGTACTTGCTTACTACATTCATACACACGCGGTCGAGAAAAGTAATAATCGAAAGTAAGAACAGCATAAAAAGAACTCGGTGGCGAATTTTCATGAAGCTTTTATCTATAAGGTTTAAGGGTTTTATGAATATTCAAATGTAAAAAAAAAATGTGCAAAATAGCACTTTTGTAATGATATAAATAGTCCATGGTAAATAGTCGACAAGTCCAGAGTAAGGTAATTAACTAATAGATAGTCTTTTAGCTGTTCTCAAATTTGTCGATTAATATAATTCTATTACTTGAATACAGGTTTTTTGAAGAGATAATCGTTGAATCGTGACGATGCTTAGGCAAACTACAAACAAAAAGAAGCTTCCTCAAAGTCAGCTTCTTTTTGTTTCTAATAAAGTTCTTTTACTTAGGAAAAGTTGCAAACATATCTTTACGATTATCTGCCGGGTTATCAGATATATTCTGTTCAAGAACTGTTGTACTCATAGTTCTAAATGAACGGCTCGCCGATGCTTCAGCAGGAATAACCGATCCTGTAATAACTTCAAGAGCTTTTTTTAGTAAAGTCTCACTTTCATCGCCCCATGGTTTGAAAGGATACACATTATCAGATACTAAATAATCTGGAGTAAAACCTGTTTTTGTGCCATAAGCCGATTCTCCCTTTGAATTTACAGTACGCAATACAATTGGTTGCATACCCCAAGCCCAACGAGCTGGATTCGTTTCGTCTTTAATTGTTATCGAACCCACATTTTTACCATAAGTATTTTGACCAACAATTATTACATCCATATATGGGCGTAAACTGTTGATTATCAGTTCACTGGCAGAGGCTGTTCCGTTTGAAGTAAGTACAACCAAACGGTTAAGATTCAAATTACTAGCTTGAATAGTAAACTTCGCTGGAGTAGCAACCGATGGGTATTTTGCTTTTATATTCGCATTCCACTCATCTTGATGAATAACATTATTGGTATTTGGATTTTTTACAATCAATGATGAAAGTAAGTCAGCCGTTGAAATCAGACCACCGCCATTAATTCTTAAATCAAGTACTAATTCATTAACACCTTTGGTTTTAAACTCAGCAAAAACTTGTTTGAGTTTATCGTCATAGGCACCAAGGAATTGTGTATAAAGCAAATATCCAATTTTTTTATTGCCTTTCTCTATTACTTTCCAATATTGAACTGGGTCATTTTGTACAACCGCCTTGGTTGCTGTAATAGTCTTTCCCGATAAAACATAAGTATTGTTTTTGTATTCAGCAAGACCAAAAGTGGCAATTTCATTACTACTTATTAATGTTGCGTAGTTTGTGCCGTTTATTTGTGTGCCGTTTATCGTCAAAACAATATCTCCACGTTTTAAACCTGCTTTGTCGGCTGGACTGTTGGTAGTAACATTTGAAATAAAAAATACAACATTAGTTTGAGTATTATCTAAATAGACTGCTGTACGAGAAAATCCAAACGCTGTACTTACACCACTTAATGAGTTTGTTAAGTCAGTGATGTTTTCACGAATCCACGAAAATCGGTCAGTGTTTGGATAATCATTGAGCAACGAGTAGAAATAATATTTCGCAATATCGTCATCTCCGTCTTTGCCTGTCACCAAAGTCAAGTTGGTTTTGTCTTTGTTTGGCAGCTTATCCGACCATAAATACCATTCTTTTAGTTGGTCATAGACCCAACTATTGGCAGCAGCATTAGGGTTAGTTGTTGTGCTTGTTGTAGTGCCTGTAGTTGTTGTAGGCTCTACGGTATCTTTTTTACAAGAAAAAGCCCCAATCACTAGAATTAATATTAAAAACGTATTCAATTTGGTCTTCATATATTGTTGATTATTTATTGAATTTAATGACGTAAGTTATAAACGATAGGTTATTAGGAATGTTATAACGTATACTCGTTCGGAAATAAATTAATTTTTAAAAATTTCGATTAAGTTGCCTTTTACATTTTTTACAATGCTATCAAGTTGTAAATCATTGTTATCGGTGCCAAATGGGTCTTCGATTTCTTCGGCAATCATCTCGATTCCTGCAAAAGCATAAAATATCAACGTAACAATAGGTGCTGCCCAATATTTAAACTCCAAAACAAAACCCAGCGGCATCGTGAAAACATACAAAAATATCATTTTTTTTATAAAAATATTATATGATGATGGAATCGGTGTATTTCGGATCCGTTCACAAGCCCCCAAATTATCGGAAAATGAACTCAACTCATTATTCAAAATCAATAACTGTTCCCCGTTGATTATACCTAATTTATACAAACGATGGATTTCCAAATAGATAGCTTGTCCAATTCTATTGGGAATGTGTTTATAATTTACGTAAAAACCTTCATCATAGTTGGCCACAAACTCTAAATTTTTATGATTTATATTGTTGCGAAGATGGTCTTTTACCATGTATATATAGTTGCCAATCAAAACCCTAAAAATTTCTCGACTTTCATGCTTCTCGGGAAGAAAAGCATTGAGTTTTAAAGCGAGATTTCGAGAATTATTTGTGAAACTTCCCCAAATTTTTCGCCCTTCCCACCAACGGTCATAAGAGCTATTCGTTCGGAAAACTAATAATAATGAAAGTATAAAACCAACCAAAGAGTGAATGGCTAACGGGTTTTTGATCGGCAAAAAATGCAAAACTTCATTTTCTAGAAAAGAAATAAAAAATGTATAAACCATTACACCCGCCATTGATGGTAAAAGTTTACGAAAAGTGTCGGCTTTATGGAAATAAAAAATGAGTTTCCACCAATCTTTTGGATTATAATTAAACATAATATTATTCAAGAGTGTTTTTCTAATAGCTTTTTTTTAATATTTACATACAAAGATATAGATTTTTATTTTTTTGGAAGTGAAAATATTCGTGGCATTATTTTTTTAAAAGTTGAGGATTAGATTATTTCAAACATCACAAAAATACCATGAATCTCGAATTCAATGAAACATCGACCGAAATTATTCAGGGCTTGCTGGTATTACTTTCGCTTGTGTATTTGCCAAAAATCGATCTTGCTAAAAACCTAGAATTATTTTCCTAAAAAATGGAAAATCAAAAAATAGCTTTCGAAATGAAAAAATAAATGCCATTTTTATAATCGATAATTAATTTTTTTTGTATTACACTTCGGCAAAATATTCAATTAATAATTATTAAAAATTCAGAAAAAATTAAGTTATTTTTAAGTATTGCTTGTATATTCGTGCCAAAACCAAGGAAACTATGAATAAAACCCTGTATTTAATTCGTCATGCTACTGCTGAAGATGGAGGAAACTCTCCAATGTTTCGTGATTTCGATCGAAATTTAACCTCATCTGGTATTATTGAGTCGGCTCGAATGGGAAAGTTTTTGGCCGCAACTGGTGTCAAATTCGACCTTATTTTAAGTAGTGCATCCGAACGAACCAAAGCAACTGCAAAGATTTTTGCCGAACAATTAGACTACGATGCAGATTCAATTTTAATCAATGATAACATATACGGTGGTGGGCCTCGCAGTTATTTATCTGCCGTTAACCAATTAGATGAAGCTGTTAATGTTGTAGCTATTTTTGGTCATAATCCAGATGTTACATTTTTTTCAGAGTATCTTACCCGTGCTGATGTTGGTGGCTCAATGGATAATTCAGGTGTTATGATTTTATCGTTTGAAAACATTAAATGGGCGGAAGTATCAAGTAAAATGGCTTTGTTTTTGGGTTATTATTCTCCACAGAATATCAGCCAATCATAAAGAAAAGTACTCCGAGTAATTAATTACTTAGAAACAATAAACGAGATTCATGACTTTACGCCGCAGCAATGATTTTCCGCAGTGAAAAAAGTTTGAATATAAACAAATTATAAATATTTTTTTTCCGCATATTTTTGTCTCAATACTTAATCAAAGAGTTTAGAAAAAGCAATTATCATGTCAAATAATAATTCCACAAATCGAAATCAAAAAATTTTTCGAATCATTTTTCTTATTTTTTTGGGAGTAGTCTTGTATTTTTTATATGATTTATCTCGACAAACTACCGCACCTTGGAAAAAGAAGAAAAATATTGAAAGGTCATTTTAGAAGGGTATATTAAACACATAGACAGATACGAGATACATCATTCGATACGTTTCGACGCAGCTATAAAAGCTTGATTATTAGTAAATTAAAGAGTGTATTTATGTTAGCTACTTTTGCCATCGTACTTGTCAATGACATTTTTCACATAAAAAAAGCAGTAATTCTCTATCTATGAGAAAATTACTGCATGACTACAAAAACTCCAAAAAACCATGACTTCGAAAAGTCATGTAACTACTTATTAAAAACTTTAATAAAATTATTTATTAACCAATTTTCATCTGATTTTAGTAAAGATGTCATTGTATTATCGGCAAATATCGAAACCTTGCTGATGTCGTTTACTATTTTCAAAAATTCTTCTTTCTCTACAGTATCGGCTTGTATTCCCTCTTTCAAATCTTCCATTGCCTCGATTAATGGTACAATTTCTCTACGTCGTCGCTCTTTAGCAATTTGCTTTGCAACTTTCCAAATATCTTTTTCCGCTATGAAAAACTCCTTTCTTTCACCTGGTAAGAGTTGTTTATAAATCAATTTCCAATCCATTAAATCTCTGAGGTTCATGTTCACGTTTCCTCTTGAAATTTGCAGGTCGGCCATGATTTCATCAGCATTCATCGACTTAGGCGAAAGCAAAAGCAATGCGTGTATCTGAGCCATTGTGCGGTTTATACCCCATTGTGTGGCAAGCGTACCCCATGTATGGATAAATTTATCTTTTGCTTCTTTTAATTCCATGAGAGCCATCTTAATTTTTTAACTTTTTATATTTAAGCACGTAAGTGTATTTGTACCACAAAGTAAAATAACCTTTTTGAATTTTCAAAATATTCTGAAAGTTTTTTTATTTTTATTTTTCCAATTTATCAAATAGTATAAAACTTAAATCTTTGATTGATAGTTGTTTAGAATTTAGCTATCTCTTTTTCAATATCTTTATTGCCTACATAAAAATGGATATTCTCTTTGAATAAGATAAAAATACTTAGAAATAGCATAAAAAGTTTTTTAGTGATAAAGAAATGAGTCTCACCTTTTTTGATGAATCAAATAATACTTGGCTTTTATAATGACAAATTGCCTATCTTTTCTTTATTTCGTGGTATAAAAAAAACAAAAAATTATGTTTTCTGTACAGACCTATACCGAGCGTCGTAACGCATTAAAAAAAGCAGTTGGAAGTGGCTTAATTTTGATAATGGGCAATGAAGAAGCCCCCATGAATTACCACGATAATACTTACCGTTTTCGCCAAGATAGCAATTTTTTGTATTTTTTCGGTATCAGTCACGCAGGCCTGGCAGCCATCATTGATGTAGATTCTGGAGAAGAAATTATCTTCGGACACGAATTTACTATCGACGATATAATTTGGGTAGGCCCACAAGCAACTTTGGCTGAGCAAGCTCGAATGGTCGGTGTATACCGCACTGAAGAATCTTCAAAATTGTCTGAAAGGCTAAAAAAGTCTTCAAAAGTACATTTTACGCCACCGTATCGCTTCGATAACATGATTCGAATGAGTGAGTGGTTGAATATACCGACTGCTCAATTGAAAGAAAAAGCATCGATTGAACTCATCAGAGCGATTGTGGCATTACGTTCAATAAAGTCTGATGAAGAAATTGTGCAAATGGAACACGCTGTCAATATTTCTCGTGAAATGCATATTATTGCTATGCAATTGACCCAAGCAGGAAAAAAAGAGTATGAAATTGTGGCTGCGATTCATGCCAAAGCATTGGAAGGTGGTGGAGAGTTATCATATCCAATTATTTTTTCGGTAAATGGACAAACGCTTCACAATCATTATCATGGAAATACAATGACTGAAGGTCGTTTGGTGATTAACGACTCTGGTGCCGAAAATGCTATGTTTTATGCAGGGGATATTACTCGTACAATTCCCGTGAGCAAAAGATTTACCGAAAAACAGAAGGAAATTTATAATTTGGTATTGAAAATGGAAACGGAGTCGATTGCAGCACTCCGACCAAATGTACAATACAGAGAAATTCACATTTCGGCCAATCGAATCATGATCGAAGGTATGAAAGATTTAGGTTTCTTAAAAGGAGATGTTGGTGATATGCTTGCTGAAGGTGTTCAAGGGCTTTTTATGCCCCATGGTTTAGGTCATGCTATTGGTCTTGACGTGCATGATATGGAGGATTTGGGTGAAAAATACGTGGGCTACCGTGATGGTTTGGAGCGAAGTACACAATTAGGATTAAAATCACTTCGATTAGCAAAGGAATTAGAGGCGGGAAATGTGCTAACGGTTGAGCCGGGTATTTATTTTATTCCAGAACTGATTGATAAATGGAAGGCAGAAAACAAGTTTACTGATTTTGTAAATTACGAAAAACTCGATGATTACCGTGATTTTGGCGGAGTCAGAATCGAAGATAATTGCTTGGTCACTGAAAACGGTGGCAAAACGCTTGGAAATTCAATTCCGAAAACGGTAGAGGAAGTTGAGGCTTTGAGAGGATAACATGAATCGCCATTGGATGTTTACTCACATCCAATGGCGATTCATGTTATTTAAAAACCTCTTCTAGATTTAGTCGAATGTCCAATTTTTCATCAAGAAGTTCGCCACTCATGAAGGTTTTATAATTATGTTTAGCATGAAAAATATTAATCATTTTGAAGGTTGGAATTACAATCCAACACGATAAAACCCCCGAACCGAAATACAAATCTAATTTATCTACTAAATCTTGTGTGCTTTGTTTTGGAGCAACAATTTCAATCACACCCAATGGAGCATTTTTTACTCTAATTTCATCTTCAAGCCAATCAGAGACTTCGGGCTTGAAAAAGCATAAATCAGGGGTTACTTTACCAGTATTTAATTCAAGACTTAATTCTACAAATGTATCGTATTTGTTTTCATAGTCACGAGTCATCAAGAAAGATAGTCTTGATTCTAATTTTGAATGATTTTTACTTGGCATAGGCTTTCCACGTTCGAGTAAATATTCGGCTTCTGCATCAATTTTCTCAATAAATGCTGTCATAATGCTTTATTTGTTTTATATAAATATACTATTTATTTGATAACCAAGTAGTTTTTTCATTTTAATTATTGGTGTATCAATCTACCCAATCAGCAATAAAAAGATTGGTATCTCTTGTACCACCATTGTTTCTGTTTGAGCTGAAAATCAATTTTTTACCATCATAACTAAACATCGGGAAAGCATTGAAATTACTTTCGCTTGTGATTTTTTGAAGATTTGTTCCATCAATATTTATCAAATATAACTGAAAATCATAGCCACGTTGTGAATGATGATTCGATGCAAAAATGATTTTATCACCTTTTGGCGTGAAGTACGGTGCCCAGTTGGCTTTGCCCAATTTAGTGATTTGTTTTAAATCCGAACCATCAACATTACAAGTAAATATCTCCATATTGGTTGGGGCAACCAAGTTTTTCTTTAAATTTTCTTTATACTCAGTACGTTCTTCTTCGCTCGAAAAACGTGACGCACGGAAAACCAATTTCTTACTATCTGGTGAGAAAAATGCACCGCCATCGTAGCCTAATTCGTTTGTAATTTGCTTCACATTTTTCCCATTAATATCCATGATGTATAAATCTAAATCGCCATTTCGAGTACTGGTAAAAACAATCTTTTTACCATCGGGTGAAACCGTCGCTTCGGCATCGTAGCCTGGCGTATTTGTTAAACGTCTTTTTACTTTTCCATTCAAATCGGCTACGTAAAAATCAAAACTATCGTAGATTGCCCAAAGATATTTTTTACCCGTTTCAGGTACAGGAGGACAAGCATGTCCACCCACTTCGTGCGTACTTCCATAAAGAATTTCTTTTCCATTTGGCATAAAAAAGCTACATGTGGTGCGTCCAAAACTAGTACTGATAAAATCGGGACGCACTTTTGGGTCTTTTAAGCCTTTTTCTACATCCATATAAAAAATTTGGTCGCATGAAAGTCCCCATGCTGGATTATCAGACTGGAAACTAATGTATTTGCTATCACGGCTAAAATAGGCTTCGGCATTATTGCCACCAAAAGTCAATTGACGAACGTTTTTGAGGTGTTTTTCTTCGGGTATTTGTGCGAAAATCAGAGAACAATTAACAGTAATCAATGTGCAAATAACAAAAATGAATTTCATATAATAGAAAGATTAAAATTTTGAGTTTATTCGTAATTCTGCAAAATTGTATTTTGTGTAACAAAGGTATGTCAGAATATGTTTTTTATAAAAAATAATTAATAATGCTTAAAAAAACTCTAAAATAAATCAAAAACAGGCATAATACGGCTTAGAAAAGTGTATTTTTGTAGCTAATTTTTAACGCCCCTGACATTATGAATAGACTTATTCTATTGTTTATATCATTTTTATTTTTACTTCAAACCCAAGCTCAACAAGTACCAACAGTAAAATTTATTACTGAAAAGATTAAACTTGATGCCGTTTTGGACGAGCAAGCTTGGCAAACTGCCGAAAAAATGCCTTCGTTTTGGGAATTTTTTCCTAAAGATAGCATCAAAGCAAAATATCAGACCGAAATATTGTTGGCGTATGATGAAAAAAATATATATATCGGAGCAAAATTATATTCGCCTGGAAATAATTATGTAACGCCTTCTTTCAGGCGAGATTTTAGAGCCGGAGGTAATGATAATGTGAGTTTTTTGTTTGATACCTTCAATGACAAAACCAACAGCTTTTTATTTGGAATGAATCCTTACGGTGTCATGCGTGAAGCATTGCTTTATAACGGCGGAACGGCCAACGAGTATTTCAATATGTATTGGGATAATAAATGGAGTGCTATCTCAAAAATGTATGAGGGTTACTGGATATGTGAGTTGGCTATTCCATTGACAACTTTACGTTTTAAAGAAGGAAGTACACAATGGAATTTTAAGGCATATAGATTTGATACCCAAGCTAATGAACAATCGACATTGATGCGGATTCCGCAGAATCAGATTATCATGAATTTGGGATATTCAATGCCAATCATTTTTGAAAAACCACTAAAAAAATCGGGTGCCAATATTTCCTTGATACCTTATTTGTCGGCCAGTTCTACCCATGATTTTGAGCATCCTGAAAATCCTGCCGCGGGAAACAAGCTTAATTTTGGAGGCGATGCTAAAATTGGAATTACCTCGGGTTTGAATCTTGATTTGACAGCAAATCCCGACTTCTCGAATGTCGAGGCCGACCGCCAAGTGGTTAATCTTACTCGTTTTGATGTTAATTTTCCTGAGCAGCGACAGTTTTTCTTAGAAAACTCCGACTTATTTACGGGTTTTGGAAGTTATAATACTAATCCATTTGTGCCGCCATCAGGTACCCTTGGTTCAGCGGCTGGAAATCAGTTGGTAAGTCCGTTTTTCTCTCGTCAAATAGGCATTAGTCTTGATACGATAACCGGAACGAACGTACAAAGTAAAATTTTGTACGGAGCAAGAATCAGCGGGAAAATTGATGATAATTGGCGTGTAGGATTACTCAATACTCAAACTGCAGCCGATGCGTTTAAGGGTACGCCAAGCATGAATTATTCAGTAGCGGCCTTACAACGAAAGGTTTTCGGACGCTCCAATATCGCTGCAATTTTTGCCAATAAACAAGTTCTGGGTAGAGAATTATCAGGTGTCAATAGCTATAATCGTGTGGCTGGACTTGAGTATAATTTGGCATCGAAGGATAATCGTTGGAGTGGAAAAGTGTTTTACCATCAGGTGTTTAGCCCAAAAGTTATTGACGAAAAATTTGCTCATGGCTTTATGCTCAATTATAATATTCGAAAATTGATTGCCAAATGGTCGCATGATTGGGTGGGGAAGGGCTTCGATGCAGAGATTGGTTTTGTGCCTAGAAAGAACTTCTTTCATATAAATCCCACGATTGGTTTCAATGTTTTTCCTAAGTCACCCACCTTCAACCGCATTAGTTATGGAGTTGCTTATGACCAATATAATCAACCCGGATTAGGCATGACAGACCGCCAAGCAGGGCCGTTTTTATTGTTAGGTTTTCAGAATACTTCTAATATTTTGATGACGCTCAATCAAAATTATACTTATTTATTTAAAGATTTTGATGCCCTCAGAAGTAACAATAAATTACCTGTTTTGAAAAAGGGATCGAGTTATACCTATTATAATTTTTCAGTTAACTTCGTAACTGATTTAAGGAAGAAACTTGCTATTGCATTTCAGCCTTTGGTTGGGCAATATTTTGATGGTAGAATTGTAAGTTTGGTTGGTGCAGCTACCTATCGTTTTCAACCTTATGGTTTTTTATCGGTGAATTTTAGTTATAATGATCTTAACCTTTCTACGGGTAAAAATAAAGTATATTTGGTAGGTCCAAAACTGGATTTGACTTTTACGAAAAGTATTTTCTGGACGAGTTATATACAGTATAATAGTCAATTTAAGAACGTCAATGTTAATTCTCGTTTGCAATGGCGTTTTGCTCCTGTGTCTGACTTTTTCTTGGTTTATACCGATAATTATAATACGGAAACTTTGATGCCTAAAAACCGAGCGATTTTGGCAAAAGTGACTTATTGGTTGAATTTGTAAAGTGATTTTATGTATCGTATTGTTTTTTTTGTAATTTTTTTGAATTAATAAAATTCATCTCAATTTTCGTCCAAAAATCATTAAAACAGATCTTTCAGCTTAAAAATGTAATGATATTGAAAGTTTTAATTCAAGATTTGTTTCCAAAATAAACTGAAAAATATGATTCCCGATTCACTCAATGCTGAATTATTAAACATTAGTCAGATACTTGAAATTAGAAAGCAAATTGCAAAGAAAATGCAAGAAGCAAAGCGAGTTCAAGCTGCCGAGTATATCAAACTTGAATCTACAAAACAACGCATGAACGAAGAGTTTCAAGAGGTAAAAGACCTTGAAACGTTTACGTTGAAATCTGTTTGGTACAATTTATTGAACAAGAAATTTACTGAATTGGAGCGTGAACAAGCTGAGTTTTATCAAGCTAAGATTCTGTTTGAAAGTCAACAAAATATTTATGGTTTACTGAAAAAGTTTCAAATATCAAATTGAGCTTGTCATCAATAGGTTAGAATATTGGAAATAGGATTGTTTTTTTGAAAAAGGACGTTTGTGAATCGAATTAAGAATAAGCACAAAATATCTATCTATATATTTGATAGTCAAATAGTTATGACTTTTTCAGCAAGCCCTAAATAAGCTCTTATCGGTACGTTATTGCTTCTGAGAGATTGGCGGTTTCTATTTTTTCCTTTTTATTTAAATCGGCAATTGTGCGAGCGACTGTTTTGAAACGTTACAGTTAGAGGGAAGCTAACAAGTAGATTAGAGACAAAAAAACTTCCTATCGATTGACAGGAAGTTTTTTAGAATTAGTGAAGCTTACTTCAATTTAGTAAAGATAAAATAATCGTTGCTAATTTTAACACTTAATCAATTATACACCATAACCTATCACCAGCTTTTAGTTGGTTAACTTTTATTTCGTGGTTAGCATTTTTCCCTTAATAAGAAAACCTAAACCAACTTGAAAGCGAAAGCTATGGGAACTTATTTTTAATGTCGATGTAAATGGATAACCATTAACAGAAACTCCACTGTTATCGTATGTTTGATTTGCAGTACGAAAGTATTCGACCTCAGCAAGGCCATAACAACGCCCCTTAATTATTTGCTTGTACCCTACGCCTGCTATATAGCCCCCGGTTTGGTGGTCTGCACTAGCTGTTCCAGTAATTTCATTATCAGTCAAAGAACGAGCATAACCAAACTTTGCACTAACTAATTTATTTTCATCAATTGCATACGCTGGAGAAAGGAAGAAATCATAGCTATGCAATATTCTATACTCATCTTCAGTTTTCACATTGTAGTTATTAGTTGTTGTAATAGTTGTCCAGCTGCCACTATTTTTAGTAAATTCAGCACCGACACCTAACAAGAATTTTTTACTAATGCTAAACGTATATCCTAAAGTTGCTGTTCCCATAAAATCATTATGGGTGTCATGATCAGTAACAAAAGTAAAAGGAATTGATTTGCCGCCAATCACAGCTGCTCCAGACCCGCCTTTACTGTCGGGTGTAGTAGTTCCATAACCACCACTAACTTGAACAAAAAAACCATTAAATGCAGATTGAGAAATTGCACAAGTTGAACCCAAAACAATAAATAAACCAATAAAAAATAACTTCATTTTGATGTGTTTTAAATTTTAAATAATATTAAGTAGAGTAACTATAAGTTATGCAAACATAAGTTTTACCTATTAAAAAAACAAATTTGCGAGCTAAATAAATTGGTTTAGTCTTATTTTAGACCTTAAGTAGACCATCGTCAATAGCGAAGTCCACAGTAAGTTAATAAGCATACAGACCGCTATTTAGCTGCACACAAATTTGTCGATTAATATTATTGTATTATTTAATACACCAAATCAATCTGTGTGCCGACCAGCATTTTTATTTATTTTTCGTTTATAAGGAATGGTTTAGAAATAAAAAAAGCGTGAATCGTCACCGACTCCGCTTCTAAGGCTTTGGTAAGCATTCTCACAAAGTCAAGCAATGCCTACGCAGACCGTGAGCGTTTCGCTTGACTCTTGTTTGGTTAAAATTTTTCAGGGTTTTAGATGCAAGAAGTATCCGCTAAACTGTATTCAATGTATTTATTTTCTTTTATATGCTTTTTTTATATTTGACCAAAAATAACTATTCTATAGAATGATTGTATTTAAAATTTTAATTATTAATTCTTAATATGTTCAAAATTCTACTTTTTCAATCCTTTTACTAAAACAGCCATTTCTTTATTTATTTCCCACTTCCATTCCGTAAAATTTAAGATATTAATAAAAGTTGGTCGCTTTTTCATTTAAAACTTCGGCACAAAACCCATATTCCACCAAATAAAGGAGTAAATATCAGCCGTTGATTCGAGGTTTTTCTTTGTATTACTTGCTCCATGCCCTGAGTTTGTGTCTATCTTTATCAATAACGGATTTTTACTGCTTGCTGCTCCGATTTCTTGCAAAGTGGCTGCGTATTTGAATGAATGTGCAGGTACAACTCTATCATCATGGTCGGCCGTTGTAATGAGTGTTGCAGGATAATTAATGCCAGTCTTGATGTTATGCAATGGTGAATAGGCATATTGAACTTTAAATTCTTCAGCATTATCTGACGAACCATAATCGGCAATCCAATTCCAGCCAATTGTGAATTTTTGGAAACGCAACATATCCATCACCCCCACTTGCGGAATGGCTACTTTTGCCAAATCTGGTCTTTGGTTCATTACTGCCCCAACCAAAAGTCCGCCATTTGAGCCACCACGAATAGCTAAATGAGCATTATCACAATATTTTTGAGCAATCAAATATTCTCCTGCGGAAATAAAATCATCAAAAACGTTCTGTTTTTTGAGTTTCATGCCTTGTTCGTGCCATTTTTCACCATATTCGCCACCACCACGTAAGTTTGCAGAAGCATATACGCCACCTTGCTCCAAAAACGGAATCAACGTTGGACTAAAACTTGGATTGAGATTTATATTGAAACCACCATAGCCATAAAGCAAAGTTGGATTTTGTCCATTAAGTTTCAAGCCTTTTTTATAGACGATAAACATCGGCACTTTGGTGCCGTCTTTGCTTGTATAAAAAACTTGTTTTGTCTCAAAATCGGTTGCTTTAAAATCAACTTCAGGAGAGCGGAAAACAGTGCTTTTCTTGCTTGCAATATCGTATCTGAAAATAGTAGGAGGGTAGTTGAAAGTGCTGAAAGTATAAAACACAAATTTATCCTCAGTTTCGCCACCAAAACCACCAGCCGAACCTAAGCTTGGTAATTGTACTTCGTTTTCGAGTTTTCCTTTCAAGTCATAAACGTAGGCACGAGTTGTAACATCCTTCAAGTAAGTTGCAAACATTTTTCCGCCAGCCGTTCCTACGCCTTGCAATGGTTCTGGTTTTTCGGGTAAAATACTGCTCCATTTTCCAGTTGCAATGTCATATTTTTCAACTTTATCATTGGGGGCATCTTTGTTAGTTTGAATCAAAAATGCTTGTCCAACATTATCAATTATTGAAAAGCTAAAATCAGTGATTTCTGAAACAATCGGCTTGAATTCTTTTTGACCTATAGCTCTATAGTACAAGGCGTTACCATCTTTTCCTTTGCCACGGTCACTAATGCTCAAAAAAGCAAATTTCTCATCTTCTGTTGCGTAAACACCATTGAAACGTTGCGGATTTACTTTGTCTTCAAAAACTAATTCATCAACTTCCTGACTTGTACCCACTTTATGAAAAAACACTTGGTGATTTTCGTTTTTGGCGGCCAAAGCACTTCCTTCAGGTTTCGGATATCGGCTATAATAGAAGCCTTCTCCTTGCCACGAAATTCCTGAAACTTTCACCCATTCAAGTTTATCGCTGAGGTTTTTTTTCGTTGCCATATCCATAATCAAAATATCTTGCCAGTCAGAACCACCTTTTGATAAAGCCATTGCACCGTATTTTCCATCTTTAGATAGCACAAACTGTACTAAACGAGTAGTACCATCAGTCGAAAGTTTATTCGGGTCAATCACCAGTTCGGGCGTTCCATTCAAGCCTTTTTGGCGATAAAATACCGACTGATTTTGTAGGCCATCATTTTTGTAGAAATAAAACCACTCTCCTTTGCGGGATGGTGATGAGTATTTGGCATAGTTAAAGATTTTTTCCAACCTTTTCATCACATCGGCACGATATGGAATCTTCTCAAAATATTTGGTCGTAACTGCATTTTGTTGCTTCACCCACTCAGAAGTTTCCGCCGAGCGGTCATCTTCGAGCCAACGGTATGGATCTGCAACGGTCGTGCCATGATAATTGTCTGTATGGTCTATTTTTTTTGTAACTGGATAATTGTACTGAGCCATTGCTAAAGTAGGGAACAAGAGAGAAATAAGAATTTTTTTCATAGTTTTAAGGTCTGATGATGCGTCTGATTGTATTTGTTATTGTTGAATCATTTGTGGTACAAGTTTCTAAATGTTTATGGAGTCAATAGGATTTTACTGTAAACTTAATCTCAAGCTTCTTTTTAACTGATAAATAAAAGCCAATCAAATAAGTTTTATTATATTAGCCCAATAACAAACTCCAAAGCAAATGTACGGAATAAAATCTTTTGAAATAAAGAAATTCAAGCCAAAAGGTATCGAAGAATCCCCGGACTTGGTGGTAATTGAAGAGCCTTTGGAGATTCGTTTAGGTTTTGGAGAAGAACATAATCGTCAACAAAAAAGTATTTCCGTAACTATGCGAACACCAACGGGGCATGATTTAGAATTGGCTTTAGGTTTTTTGTTTACCGAAGGGATTATTTCCTCGTTTAATGATGTATTATCTATTCTTTATTGCACAGATGCTGGCCGACAAGCTGAAGAAAATATCGTAAGAGTTGAGCTAAAACCCCAAATTGAAGTAAATTTACTAAGCCCTGAACGTCATTTTTATTCAACTTCAAGTTGTGGAATATGTGGAAAAGCCTCAATCGAAGCTATTGAACAAAAATGCCCAATTTTAACTAAAACTGATTTGAAAGTTTCAGTAGAGTTTATAAAAACTTTACCTGAAGTTTTATCGAATAATCAAGTTTTTTTCAAACATACAGGTGGACTTCATGCTGCAATGATTCTAAATAAGGCAGAAAAATGTTTTTTAAGAGAAGACATCGGTCGTCATAACGCCCTTGATAAAGTCATCGGTGCTGCTCTTCAACAAGATCTTTTACCCTTGACAGATGTTGTTTTGATAATGAGTAGTCGAGCGAGTTTTGAACTGATTCAAAAGGCCGCTATGGCTGGTATTTCAATTATGGCTTGCGTAGGCTCGCCTTCTAGTTTGGCTATTGAAACTGCCCAAGTTTTGGGTATTACCTTGATAGGATTTCTTCGAGAAGAGAGCTTTAATGTATATACTCACACTGATAGAATTTATTGATAAAAATGCTTATTATTCGTAAAAATTAAGTAGATTTGACTATTAAATAAAAGCAAAATGGAAACTCTTGTTGAAAAACGCAAACCACTTGCAACCAAAAAACTCAAAAATCCAAATGACCCGCCTCGTAAGCCTCGCCCCGATGGCAAGATAAATTATCATGTTTTGACTGATGCAGAAATTGATTCTCGAAGAAATCCAGCGTATAAATATTTGGTAGAATAAATGTTTGACAGTGGGCATAAATATCATCGGATTAATATAACAAAAGTATCGGAGAAACTATTTTTAAGACAGCATTTATACAATTTTCGTGCTTCAAAACGCCGATATATTGCAGTTGTTGAAGAATATGAATTCCAAGTTTTTATTGTTAAATTCTTTCCCGTTAGCCATAAGCTTTCAGATAAAAAATATAATGTCATCTTTAATGATTTTGATGCTCCTCGTGTAATTCGGACTTGTATTAATATTATGCTTGATATTTTAGCTGAAAAACCTTTAGCAAGTTTTGGGTTTATCGGGGCTAATACCATAAGTAATGGAGAAAGTGAAGGAGAGACAAATACCCAACGTTTTAGGATATATACTAAATTGATGTTGAATTTTTTAGCAAAAACATCTTTCTCCCACCTCGAAGAACCTTCAATAAGTGCCTATTTAATGGTAAATAAGAAGAATAAAAAATTTGTTGAACTCATACCTAAGATTGTAGAAATGTTTCAAAAAGTTTATCCAGACTTAATATTCTAATGCCAAAAATAAACCTTCCCGACTAAGGTTGTACCCGGGCCGTTAAAGAGACTTAATATTCTAATGCCAAAAATTAACCCCCAACCACCAACCGATTTCACAGGAATCGAAACTTCCAAACCAGCCACTGAGGCCGCTGGTTTTACGGCAGTATTTTCATCAATGAAGCACGTTTTTGGTGCAATGCCTGTTAAACGAGGTTTAAAATCTATATTAAAGCTCAACCAAAAAGGTGGTGTTGATTGTCCAAGTTGTGCATGGCCTGACCCCGATGGTGAACGCTCAAAAATTGCCGAATACTGTGAAAATGGTGCAAAAGCCATTGCAGAAGAAGCAACTACTCGAAAAGTAACGCCTGTTTTTTTTCAAAAATATTCGGTATCCGAACTTTCTCAAAAATCTGATTATTGGCTAGGTCAGCAGGGGCGTTTGACGAAGCCATTGGTTTTGAGAGAAGGACAAACACATTACCAGGAAGTTTCTTGGGAAGAGTCTTTTAAACTTATTGGTAATCAGTTGAATAGTTTGCCTTCACCCGATGAAGCAATTTTCTACACTTCGGGCAGAACGAGCAACGAAGCGGCATTTTTATACCAACTTTTTATCCGAATGTACGGCACAAATAATATGCCTGATTGCTCTAATATGTGCCACGAATCAAGTGGTTCGGCTTTAGGCGAAACTTTGGGTTTGGGTAAAGGTTCGGTGAAATTGGATGATTTTGAGAAAGCAGAAGTGATTATGATTTTGGGGCAAAACCCTGGTACAAACCACCCAAGAATGCTTTCAGCTCTCGAAAAAGCCAAACGTGCGGGTGCTAAGATTATTTCAATTAATCCCTTAATTGAAGCAGGTTTATTGAAATTTAAACATCCACAAGAAGTACGAGATGTTTTTTTTGGAGGAGAAAAACTGACAGATATTTACCTGCAAATCAGAATCAATGGTGATTTGGCTTTGCTCAAATCAATGAATAAACTCTTGCTTGAAGCCGAACAAAAATCAGGAAATGTATTTGATAAAGATTTCATTATTAATCAATCAGAAAATTATGAAAGGTATATACAAAGCCTCGAAAGTGAAGATTTAGAGCAACTTTCAGAAGCTTGTGGAATAGCCTTAGATGAAATTAAGGCTGCAACTCAACTACTCATTGACCATAAAAAAATCATTGTTTGTTGGGCTATGGGCCTTACCCAACATAAAAACTCAGTCGTTACGATTCGTGAAGTAGTCAACTTACTTTTACTAAAAGGAAGTATCGGAATTGAAGGAGGAGGCACTTGCCCCGTGCGTGGACATTCAAATGTTCAAGGCGACCGCACGATGGGTATTTACGAAAAACCTCCAAAAATTTTACTTGATAATCTGCAAAAAGTCTTCGGTTTTGACCCTCCAAGAAAACATGGTTTTGATACAGTAGCATCCATAAAGGCGATGTCAGAAGGCAAAGCAAAAGTTTTTATAGCAATGGGTGGGAATTTCCTCTCTGCTACGCCCGATACTGAGTTTACGGCTAAGGCTCTACAAAATTGTGATTTAACTGTTCAAATTTCTACAAAACTCAATCGTAGTCATTTAATTCATGGTAAAACGGCCTTAATTCTACCAACTTTGGGTAGAACTGACCTTGATTTGCAAACCGATGGCGAGCAGTTTGTGACCGTTGAAGATTCGATGGGAGTCGTGCACGGTAGTAAAGGAGTTTTAGAGCCAATTTCAGAGCATCTTTTTTCAGAACCAGCTATTGTTGCAGGAATAGCAAAAGCTACTTTAGCAAACAAAAATCTCAACTGGGATAAACTCGTGACGAATTATGATCATATTAGAGATTTGATTGAAAAGACTATCGCAGGCTTTGAAAAATACAATTACAGAGTGCGTCAAGATGGTGGTTTTTATTTACCAAACCTCCCCCGTGAACGAAAATTTGGTACAGATTCGGCAAAAGCAAAGTTTTCAATCAATCAATTGGAAACGATTCAATTACTTGATAATGAATATATTATGATGACTATTCGTAGTCATGACCAGTTTAACACAACAATTTATGGCTTAGATGACCGTTACCGTGGTATTTATAATGAGCGAAGAATTATTATGATGAATGATTCGGATATGGCGGAAGCAAAATTAGAAAAATACCGAGTAGTAAATCTTTATAATCGTCATGGAGGAATCGAACGATTAGCCGAAAAATTCATCGTCGTACCTTATAATATTCCTCGAAAATGTGTAGCCACTTACTTTCCTGAAGCCAATGTTTTAGTGCCGATTGATAGCTTTGCCGATATTAGTAAAACGCCAACTTCAAAGTCAGTAGTGATTACAATAAAAGCTGTATAATAGAGAAACGCAGATATTTTTGGTAAAATATGAATCATACTTTCATCATAAAAATCATAAATATCTGCGGTCAAATATTTTATTCAACGGTAACTGACTTTGCCAAATTACGAGGTTGATCAACGTTTCTGCCACGCATTACGGCAATATAATATGAAATCAATTGTAATGGAATTGAAGTCAATAGCGGAGAAAGTAACTCGTTGGTTTTCGGAACTTCAATTGTAAAATCAACCATGCTCGGAATTTGTGTATCTCCCTCTGTAACAATCGCAATTACTCGACCTTTACGAGCCTTTACTTCTTGAATATTCGATATAATCTTTTCATAAGAACTATCTTTTATGGCAATAAATACCACTGGCATATCCTCGTCAATCAAGGCAATCGGGCCGTGTTTCATTTCCGCTGCCGGATACCCTTCTGCATGGATATATGAAATTTCTTTTAGTTTCAAAGCACCTTCTAAAGCAACTGGGAAGTTTAAACCACGACCTAAGAATATAAAGTTAGAAGCAAATGTAAAAAGTTTGGCAATATCTTTTATTTTATCGGCGTTTTTCAAAATCTTCTCAACTTGTGCAGGAATCGCATCTAAACCAAAGATTAATTTGCGATAAAGCTCATCACTAATTATTCCTTTTTTCTGAGCAACTGCAATTGCAATTAAGCTCAAAACCGTTACCTGTGCCGTAAAAGCTTTCGTACTTGCCACACCAATTTCTGGGCCGGCATGCGTATAAACTCCTGCATGAGTGATTCGTGCGATTGATGAACCAACTACGTTGCACACGCCTAAAATTATAGCACCTTTCGATTTTGCCAATTCCAAAGCGGCCATTGTATCGGCAGTTTCACCTGATTGTGAAATCGCAATCACGATATCACCCTCTTTGATAATAGGGTTTCTATATCGGAATTCCGAGGCATATTCAACTTCAACATTGATACGTGCCAATTCTTCCAAAAGATATTCACCCACTAAACCTGCGTGCCATGAGGTGCCACAAGCTACAATTACAATTCGTTTGGTTTTTGCAATTTTATCCAAATAGCTACCCAAGCCACCTAAAAGCAAAGTAGCATCCTCAATATTAATCCGCCCACGCATTGAATCAGCTATCGAACGAGGCTGCTCAAAAATCTCTTTTAGCATAAAATGCTCATAACCACCCTTTTCAATTGCTTCGAGTTCAAGCTCAACTGTCTGTATATACGGGTCAATTTCTTCGTTCGATAAGTTCTTGACAATCAACTCATTATCTTTAACGATAGCAATTTCGTAATCATCCAAATAAATTACCTCTTTGGTATATTCAATAATTGGAGTGGCATCTGATGCAAAAAAATATTCATCTTCGCCCACACCAATTACTAAGGGACTACCTTTTCGTGCTGCAATCAATTGTGTCGGATTTTCAGCGTCCATAATAACAATTGCATAAGCACCAACAACTTCGTGTAGGGCAATTCTTACAGCTTCTTCTAGTGAACAGTTTTTGTTTTTTTGAATATCCTCAACAAAATTAACCAGTACTTCAGTATCGGTTTGGCTCTGAAAAGTGTATCCTTTATTTATCAAACTTTGCTTAATTGAACTATAATTTTCGATGATACCATTATGAATTATCGCAAAACGCCTACTATTTGAATAATGAGGGTGAGCATTTATATCATTTGGTTCACCGTGAGTTGCCCAACGGGTATGTCCGATGCCAATTTTGGCAAGTAATGTTTTATTTTTAATTTCATTTTCGAGTTCTGAAACCTTACCTTTCTTTTTATGAACTTTTAAACCATCCCCATCTAATAGAGCAATACCTGCACTGTCATAACCACGATATTCTAATCTTTTTAGTCCTTTAATAATAAGTGGGGCTGCTTCACGACTGCCCACATAAGCTACAATTCCACACATATCTAGTTTGATTATTGATTGTTTTTAATTAAAAAATTATATTTGCAATATTTACAGAAAAAGCAATACTACATCTAAGAAAAATAACATAAAGTGCTGTTTGTGCGATACTAATTCAAATGTAGATAAAAAATATAGCATAAAAATAAGATCATATCGACAATATTTTATCTAAACAAGGCTTTAAAAAATAATTCAAAGAAGCTGTAGTTATCTTATATATATTTAAAAAATACTCAGCAATGAAAATTTATTTTTTTATAAAACATTGCAGAAGAATACAGAATTGACCTGTTTTTAATCAAAAAATAAATGGTCGTTTGTTGTTACAGAAAAACAAAAATCCCAGCTTGAAAACTTCAAACTGGGATTTTATATTATACCTATCACTGTTATTTCTTTGTCGAATAATAAATATTGAGTTTTACATTTTTAATTATCATTCTTGCTACATTACTATTATAAACAGAAATGGTGGCGTTGGTCGTATTCAATAAACTTGGGACTAATGCAATGCCATTTGTTGTCTTCTTTTTTGAAACCAAATCCTGCAAGAAAGAAGTAAAATTAAAAATATAATTATTGGATGCCGAATTATAAGATGCTACATATTGGGTACCCGAAAGTCCATCTAACGCAATAAAATCAATTAAACTTCCATTAGCTTTTTTGATACGATTAGTTGATTCGAGTTGCACTAAAGCTACCTGTGATGGTACTTTATAATTGCCCGAAATTTGGTCTAAATCTGGTTCAAAAACCAATTCAGCTTTATTTATCGTAACATTTCCATTTTTCTGCAAAGCTGCCAAATTAGGGAATGTTAATTTTGGTGAGATACCAATACCCGTCTGAAAGTAAGTGCGATTGTTTGTAGCACTCGAAGCAATGGGTTGTAATGTTTTTAAATTCTGTAAAACAGTACCATTTCTATTACCAATAATTTGACTAAATCGTTGAGAATAAAAAGTCAAAGGAATACTTTTTCTGTCAGTAGAATTGGTAGTATGATAATACAATTGGATGTAGCTACCAGAAATTGCCAATCCATAAGCATTTTCGCTTGTAGAATTTGCCACAAAAGCCATTCCTTTTACAGCAGCTGTAAATTTCTCTAAAGTACTTCCTGTATCAGTATTGACCAAATCATATAATTCTTTACCTATGGTATTGGGTAATTTGAATTTCAAAAGACTATCTTGTGCCGTTGAGTTGGCACGCTTTATATCGGCATACTTAAAAGTTCCACTTGCCATAGGCGTAGGATTATAACCCATAACATCATCTTTTGTATATCTTTTGTTACTTTCAAAATCTTGAGTCAGTCGGTGTAATGCCAAACTATACATTTTTGTTGTGTCTCCATAAGCAAATCCATTGTGTGTAACATACACATAAACAGAATCATAAACGGTTAATCCAGAGTCTGCCTTCGGAAATTTCAATGCTGTAAAAGCATCAGTATTAAGTAATGGAAGCGTGATTTGAGCAAATGTTTTCGCTGAGACTTCACCAAAAATTGGGTCTTTGTAGCGTCCAACAACAGCATTAGCTTGACCAGAAGTAAAAGTAGAATCAAACAAAACCGTTGATGTAGCTACTTTCAAGGTATCCGTAAAAACAGTAGTAATTTGTCCACCAGTGCTTGGTGTATCAATCACGATACCTATTGGGTCTTCACATGAGAAAAATAATGCGGAAAGTAGCATTACCGCTAAATTCCGC
>Ga0114967_10000387_pt1 | contig 37398 bp, 31 predicted proteins | sample M_130628_MF_Meta_FD_92639 | JGI IMG/M metagenome (GOLD analysis project Ga0114967, IMG submission 92639) | Freshwater microbial communities from Lake Montjoie, Canada to study carbon cycling - M_130628_MF_MetaG | ecosystem: Environmental > Aquatic > Freshwater > Lake | place: Lake Montjoie...
CAAAAGAAATAGTGATTATCCTTTAAGACAAAATAGATGTCACCCTGAGCTTGTCGAAGGGTGATTTAAGGCTTCGATCTTAGAATCACCCTTCGACAAGCTCAGGGTGACATCGAGTTTTTTGTGAATCAAGGTATAATTACCGTAATTTGTTTAACTTTTAATAACTTGAATATTTTAGAAACATGTCAAAGTTCACAGGTTTAGCAATGAAGCCGAAGGAAGAAATTTCAAAAAATATTGATGAACAAATAGCGAAATGCAAAGCTGAAATTGCCGGATTAGAAGGTAACGGAACTATTGTTTCTGCGGTTATAAATTTCGCAAAAGAAGGCGGCAAAGCTTTATTTAGTTCAGCTTCATCTAGCGATAATGGTAAAAAAGACTCGGAAGATAAAGATAAAAAACTATTAGATTTGAAGGCTAAATTGGCAAATCTTTCGGAAAAGAAAGGGCCTCAAGGGCAAGATGGAAAATCATCGGATTCTCCCGATGGATTGAGTGAAGATGAATTGAAAGGAGATCTTTCTAATTATGTGAATCAGCTTAATGATGCTGGAATTCCATATGAGGTTGTCCGCAAAGGTAACATGATTGGAATAAAAACTACCACGCAAGGTGATGACCCCAAATCTATGCCTAACATGATTGAAAATTTCATGAAAAATGTAGGTGGAAAGATGTCGGATAATGCAGATAATAATGTCAAAAATTCTGGGTTTGATGACGCAACAAAGTTGCAATTAAGCAAAGTATTAGATGACTTGAATGGGGCGAGGGTAATTAAGCCTGATGATAAAGACACTGAAAAATCGGTGCAAAACCCAGAAGATAAAAGTCGGGAACAAGATGGTAAAATGGAGAAAGGGCAAAACCCATCTCCGCCAAAAACTCCAAAAGTTGGAAGTCAAAAAGGAAAAGGTCCAGTTCGGTAGTGTTTAACTTCTAAATTTAACAGCAGGAAGGGCTTTAAAAGCCCTTCCCAAGCTTCGTCTCCCTAAATTTCTTCGCCAAAAACCCGTTGATAAAATTCGCGAATCACTACTTTTTCATCATCAATAACCTTGTTAGAAAAGCTCAAAATAAAAGCAGTTTTAACCGATCCGAAAATCTCAATATTTTTTCCCCAAGAAATCAAAGTTCGCAAGCTGATCAAATTAGAAACATCGCCATTTCTAAAAGCTTCGCGCGATAAATTTGCCAAACGCACCATCATTTTTGCGCTTTGCTGATGTAATTTTGAATTTAAAAAAGGCAGTTTTTTCAAGAGAATCGCCAATTCTTGTTCTTCAGGTAAATAATTTAGCGCCGCTACAATATTCCAGCGATCCATTTGTGCTTGGTTGATTAAATTTGTGCCGTGATAAATTCCCAAATCATCGCCAGCGCCCAAAGTGTTAGAAGTTGCAAACAAGCGAAAATGCTGGCTTGGCGTGATAATTTCATTTTCTTCTAAAAGGGCAAATTTGCCATTTTCTTCGAGCAATCTTTGAATTACAAAAGACACATCAGTTTTAATTGCATCATATTCATCCAAAACCAAAGCCAAGTTGTTGCGCAGCGCGAAGGGAATAATTCCTTCTTTAAATTCGGTAATTTGTTTGTCGTTTTTTAATTTAATTACATCTTTTCCAACTAAATCGAGGCGCGTGATTTGTGAATCAAAATTAATGCGCAAACAAGGCCAATTAAGGCGCGCAGCCACTTGTTCAATGTGAGTTGATTTTCCGGTTCCGTGCATTCCTTGAATTAAAACGCGCTGGTTGAAAGAAAATCCAGCTAAAATTGCGACAGTGGTTTTGGGATCGAAAAGATAATTTTCATCAATCACCGGAACATATTCCGTGCGCTCTTTGAAGGCCAGAACCTCAAAATCACAATCAATTCCGAAAGTTTTTTTACAGTCTATTTTTTTCATAGTTTTCATTATTTTTTAGGCTTATGCAATTTTTTTGAAAAAGTTTTTTCTTCTCTTCCAGCAAACGGATTGTCGCTTTTTCTTAGAACCAAGCGCACCGGCGTTAATTTTAAATCAAAATATTCACGCAAAGAATTCATCAAATAACGCTCATAAGCGCCTTCCAAAGGTTTGATATGATTGGTGAAAACTGCAAATGTCGGCGGACGTTTTTTAATTTGCGTCGCATATTTTAATTTAATCGCTTTGCCTTTATAAAGTTTCGGCGAATGCGCGGCTTCAGCGGCTTTCAGCCAATCATGAAGTTTGTTAGTTTGAATATAAGTTTGCCATTGCGCGTAAGTTTGCAGCGCAAATTCCAAAGATTTTTCAACATTATAGCCGGTTTTTGCCGATACGCCGATAATTGGCGCGCCGTCAATTCCGGGTAAAAGCGATTGAATTTGTTGGCGCACTTCGCGCATAAAAATTTCTTTATCTCCGCTAACCGAATCAATTTTATTAATTGCAAAAACTAATCCGCGACCCTCGCGAATAATTTCGCCCGCCAGCGCCATATCTTGGTGATCGAGCAAAGAATTGGCATCAATCAACAAAATCACAACTTGGGCAAAGCGTATGGCTCTAAAGCTGTCAAGGCTAGAAAGCTTTTCTAATTTTTTAACGATATTGGCTTTTTTTCTAATTCCGGCGGTGTCGATGAAGCGGATTTTTTGACCGAAAATTTCATGATCAACTGCAATTGCATCGCGTGTAATGCCAGCTTCAGGGCCTGTAATTAAACGATCTTGACCTAAAATTTTATTTAAAAAAGTTGATTTCCCAGCATTAGGACGACCGACAATTGCAATTTGTAAATCAGATTTTTCATCTTCAGCATCATATAAAACATCAGAGAAATTTTTCTCATATTCTTCCATTTCTGGCGCGATTTTTTCATATAAATCGCCAAACCCCAATTTATGCTCGGCGGACACAGCTGTTGGCTTTCCAAAGCCTAATTTATAATATTCCTGCGCCAAAACTTCTTCGTTTAAATTTTCGCATTTATTCACAATTAAAATGGTTTTTTTATCAACTTTTTTGAGCCATTTTGCAAAGTGCAAATCTTCTTTGGTCACGCCAACTTTGCCATCAACTACAAATAAACATAAATCAGCATCGGCAACCGCAAGTTCGGTTTGTTCAACCATTCTTTTTTCCAAGGATTTATCATTAATTTCATGTTCCAAACCAGCGGTGTCAATCGCCATAAACAAAAGTGGCCCAAGCTTTCCCGGCGCTTCTTTGCGATCGCGGGTTACACCCGGAGTGTCGTCCGTAATTGCAAAACTTCTGCCAATTAATTTATTAAATAATGTCGATTTTCCAACATTTGGGCGGCCGATAATTGCGATTTTGAACATGATTTTGATAAAAATTTTATATAGTATGGCGCCAGTTTAGAACTGCTAAATTTCTTGTTCAAGCTACGAAAAATATTTGCTTGATTGTTTGGAGTCGAAGTAAACTATTAGTGACATCCATAAAAATGCCCAAATTTAAATATAAAAAGTAAATTTTATCGGGAGAAAAATCAAAATGCCTAAAGTTTTAAAAAGAAAATCCGCTAAAAAAATCACGGATCACAAGGTTGCTTCTGCAAAAAAAGCTGAGTCTTTAAAAGTCTGCGTTAAAGAAGTTTTTGAAGATTATAAAGATGATTTTGATATTGTAGATTTACTTAAATCTCTAAAAGAAGCAGCTGCTATTAAAGGCTTCTCACAATTGGCGAGAGAAACAAAATTAAGCCGCCAATATCTTTATGAAATTTTTTCAAAACAAGGCAATCCAACAGTTAAAGTTTTAGAAGCTATTCTAAAATCTTTTGGCTATCGCATTGCTTTTCAGCCGATTACCAAGAAATAATTAACTAACAGCGTCTAATCAAAATATCTTTCACCGCTTTGGCAATATCTTTTTGCCTCATAAAATGCTCGCCAATCAGAAAGCAATTGATTCCCGCCTGTTGTAATAAATCAACATCCAAAGCATCTTTAATTCCACTTTCGGAAACTAAAACATAATCAGCTGGAACTTGTTCTGATAAAAATAGGGAAGTTTGTAAATCAACTTTCAGGGTTTTTAAATCACGATTATTAATGCCCAGCAATTTGCTTTTCAGCTTACTTGCGCGCTGTAATTCTGCCTCATCATGAACTTCAATTAAAACTGATAATCCCGAATCAAGTGCGCATTGTTCAAGCTCTTGCAATTTTGCATCATCAAGCATTGCTACAATCAATAAAATACAGTCAGCGCCCAACATTTTTGATTCATAAATTTGGTAAGTATCAACCATAAAATCCTTGCGCAGAATTGGCAGGCTTGAAATCAGTCGCACTTCTTTCAAATATTGGTCGCTGCCCATGAAATATTTTTCGTCAGTCAAAATTGACAGACAAGTTGCGCCGCCTTCGGCATATTCTTTGGCGATAGTTAAATGATTAAAATCTTCGCGGATCACGCCATGAGAAGGCGAAGCTTTTTTAATTTCGCAAATTAAGCCAGCTTCAAGGCGTTCACTTTTTTGTTTTAAAGCGGCAAAAAAATTTCGCGGCGGATTTTCTAAACATTTAATGCGGGCGCAAATTTCTTGAACTGCGAGTTCTTTCTTACGATTTCTAACTTCGATCAACTTATGCTGATAAATTTCTTCTAAAATATTTTTCATGGAACTTTATAAGTGAATGGGGATTAATTTTGAATGACGGTAAGCTATTTTTTAAAATTTTCGATTTCAAACAATAATGACATATTCATCGGATAATTCATTTCCAAGAGTTCGTTTAAGACGCAATCGTAAATCAGCGTGGATTCGCGATTTAACGGCACAAAACATATTTTTACCAAGTGATTTGATTTTGCCACTTTTTGTAATTGAAGGCAAAAATAAAGAAGAAAAAATTTCCCATTTGCCTGACGTTTCGCGTCTTTCAATCGACTTGATTGTAAAAAAAGCTAAAGAGGCGCGAAAGCTTGGCATTCCTGCTTTGATGTTATTTCCGGCGCTTGATCAAAAGTTAAAAAGTTCTAACGGAAAAGAGGCGATAAATTCCAAAAATTTAATGTGTCGCGCTATTTACGAAATTAAAAATGCGGTGCCAGAAATCGGCGTGATTACTGATGTGGCGCTTGATCCTTACACAACTCACGGTCATGACGGAATTGTTGATGAAAATGGCTATGTCGAAAATGATGCCACGATTGAAATTTTATGCCAACAAGCTTTGGTTCAAGCGCAAGCCGGTTGCGATATTATCGCGCCTTCCGACATGATGGATGGCAGAATTGGCATAATTCGCGATGCGCTTGACGATCAAGGATTTAGCGATGTTGCGCTGATGTCTTACGCGGTGAAATATGCCTCTAGTTTTTACGGGCCATTTCGTCACGCCGTTGGTTCAGTTAATAACCTGAAAAAATCTGACAAAAAAACTTATCAAATGGATTTCAGAAATTCGCAAGAAGCTTTGCGCGAAGTGGCGCTTGATGTTGCCGAAGGCGCGGACATGATAATTGTAAAACCGGGAATGCCTTACTTAGACGTGGTTTCGCAAGTTTCACAAAATTTTAAATTGCCCGTAATTGCTTATCAAGTTAGCGGCGAATATGCGATGTTAAAATTTGCAGCAGAAAAAGGTGCTTTTGATTTTGATGCGGTCTTTTATGAAAGTTTGACGTCTTTTAAAAGAGCTGGCGCCAGCGCGGTTATTAGTTACGGCGCGTTTGAAGTGGCGAAGAAATTGTAAATTCTTTTATATTCTCTTCGCGATTCTAAGTCCCAAAACCAAAACCGTCAAAGTCACCAAATAAGCAATCAATTGCGCTCCCGCCGGTTGATCGATATAGCCAAAAAAGATATTCAAAAACTTCCCAAAAACACTATGTTGCGATAAAATCTGCGAGCTGTCAAAAATTGGATTTGCAAGCGGCGCAACAATTCCGGCGTTAATCCAAAAGCCAATTCCTTGAGCGGCAATTCCCGCTGCTAAAAAAATCAAAATCCAAGTTGTGACAATGAAAAAATATTTTCCGAAAGCTTTTAAAATTCCGAAATAAAGTGCAATTCCAGCGGTTACACCAAAGGTGATTCCTATAAAAAGTCCTAAAATAATTTCGCCAATTCCAGTTCCAGAAACATAATAACTATAAGTGAAAAGCACGATTTCAGCGCTTTCGCGCAAAACTGATAAAAATACTACAACCAATAAAGCGTAAAGCGGTTTATGACCATCGCGAATTGAATTGCTTAAACGTTTTAATTCGCCAGAAATAGATTTGGCGTGCTTTTGCATCCATAAAACAGTCCATCCAATCATCACAGAAGCGGAAATTAAAATCAGGCCGTTAAAAAATTCCTGACCCATTCCATCCAAACTTTCAGAGATTTTATCAGTTGAAAAAGCCAAACCTAAAGAAGCGAAAATTCCTAGTAATAAACCGCTAGAAATCCATTTACCGCGACCAGAAATATCTTTGGTTGCGGCGGTTAAAATTCCAATGATAAGAGAAATTTCGAGTATTTCGCGAAAAACTACGATTGCGATTTGCAGCATTTTTTGTGAAGATTTTTATTTGGGAAAAAACGAAACGAGAACATTTATCAAAATTTTAATTAGATCAAGACAATTTGTGAGAAAACCTTTATCCATCTATATTCATTATCCTTTCTGCAAATCGAAATGTCCTTATTGCGATTTCAATTCGCATGTGCGCGATGAAGTTGAGTATGAAAATTTTTTGCAGGCTTATGAGCGCGAACTTGATTTTTTTGCGACGAAAATTTCGAAGCGTAAAGTAAAAACAATTTTTTTTGGTGGCGGAACGCCGTCATTAATGCCGATATTTTTGGTCGAAGGAATTTTAAAAAAAATTGCCGCACTTTGGGAAATTGATGAAAATTGTGAAGTCACTTTGGAAGCAAATCCAACATCGTCAGAAAGCAAGAATTTCAAGGCTTTGAGAGAAATTGGTATCAATCGACTTTCAATTGGAATTCAGGCTTTAAATGATGCCGATTTAAAATTTTTAGGCCGCGAACATTCGGCAAAAGAAGCAATTTCGGTAATTGAATTGGCGGCAAAAATTTTCGATAATTTTTCTTTCGATTTAATTTACGCCAGACCAAAACAAGAGCTGCAAGAATGGAAAAATGAACTGACTCGCGCCATAAATTTTGGTACTAAACATCTTTCGCTTTATCAATTAACGATAGAACGCGGAACTAAATTTTATGCTCAATTTGTGCGTAAAGAATTTGAAATGCCGGATGAAAATTTATCGGCAGATTTTTATGAAATGACCAATCAAATCACGTCTGACGCTGGTTTCGAGCTTTATGAAATTTCCAATTATGCCAAGAAAAATTTTGAATCGCGCCATAATTTAGTTTATTGGCAAGGCGGCGATTATTTAGGAATTGGTGCCGGCGCGCATTCACGAATTTATTTGGAAGATGATCTTGAAAGATCAGCAATAACGATGCTTCACAAGCCTTTAAGCTGGTTAAAAAAAGCCCAAGAAATTGGCGCCGGAATTCAGAAAATGGAAAAAATTTCAAGCGTAGAATTGCTCGAAGAGTTGATTTTAATGGGTTTGCGCTTGCCGCAAGGAATTGATGATCAAATTTTTCAAACTCATTTTAAAAGAAACATTGCACAAATTTTTGATGAAAAAAAGCTACAAATGCTTGCAAATCAGGGTTTAATAGAAGTTACAATTAATTCGATAAAAATCCCAAATCATGCGCGACTTCTAACTAATTCAATCATCACCAAAGTTTGTGAAGCGCTAATTTAAAAATAAATATGAAAAACTCTTCTGAAAATCAAACGCCAGATTTTATTTCTAATCTCGAACAAGCGCTGGAAAAGCCTTTGCTTGTTGATGAAAGCTTGGCTCAAAACTCATATGAAACTGTTAAATTAAAGCCAGAATCGGAAAAACTTCTCGATGAAACTAAGCTAAAAACTGCATCAATTTTGCGCGGCGCAACGAAAATTTTGAGCAAAAACAGCCTGACTTTTTTGAAAGTAAATACAGTTTTAAGTGTGACGTTTTTAGTGATTTTATTTTCACTTATTTTTTTTGAAGCAAAAATTAATAAATATTTTAACGCGGTTTCGATCCTACAAAATATTAGCGTGGTAAATATTTTGCCAATTATCGAAATTATTATTTTCCTAATATTTTTTATTTGGTTGCGTTCATCTTATTTAGAAATTGTGAATAATTATTTTCGTAATGAAGATGGTTTAAAGCCTTTGAAATCAGGCTTTAAGAAAATATATAAATTTGCGATGGTCGAAGTTTTGCAATTGGCTTCTTTATTATTGGGATTTCGCTATTTTGTAGCACTTCCTTCGATGTCTGCAAAAAATGAAAATGCCACCAGCGCAATGCTGGAAAGCCGCGAATATGCTAGTGAAAATCCGAGCGCGATGATTTTATGTTCTCTTTTTATCACGGTTTTTACTTTGGTTTTAGTTGGATCATCTATCAAAATTTCAGATCTTGGTTTGCAAAATCGCTTAACAATTATTTTGCTTAACTTTTTGCTATTCACTTTTTTATTTTTACCACTTCACACTTGTTATCGGGTTTTGCTTTATAAAAAATTTGAACAATTAAGCAGCGCGCCAAAAGTTCAAATTGCATGGGGAAATCGAATTTGGTTTACGGGTTCTCGACTTATATTTCTGAGCTTGGCGACAGTAATTATTTTTTTGGTTGTAAATGGTTCGTTCTTAAATGAGTTCGACAAAATAATTACTTTTTTAAGTAATTAGTTAAGAAACAAGCGCCATTTTGTAGGTTTCAAGGCACCTGACGCGGGCGAGTTTGTGATCAACCATCGGCTTTTCATAAAATTTATCGGCAAATTCTGGAACCCATTTTTTGATATATTTAAATTCGGGATCAAATTTTTCAGTTTGGCTGTCGGGATTAAAAATGCGAAAATATGGCGCGCTGTCGCAACCGCTGCCGCAAGTCCATTGCCATCCGCCAACATTGCTCGCCAACTCGTAATCAAGAAGTTTCTGCGCGAAATATTTTTCACCCCAACTCCAATCAATCAAAAGATGTTTGCATAAAAAACTAGCAACAATCATGCGTACGCGATTGTGCATGAAGCCGGTTTCGTTGAGTTCGCGCATACCCGCATCAACAATTGGATAGCCGGTTTTGCCAGCGCACCATTTTTTGAATTCCTCTTTGTCATTACGCCATTTTATTTTGTCATATTGCGGCTTGAATGAGCTGTTGGCGCAATAAGGAAAGTGGTACATTATCATTTGGTAAAAATCGCGCCAGATCAATTCATTAAGCCATTTTTCGCTTATTACAGAAGCAATTTGACAAACGCGGCGAATGCTAATTGTTCCAAAACGCAGATGTAAACTTAAGCGACTGGTGCCTTTGACGCTAGGAAAATCGCGGTTAGCGCCATAGTTTTCAATTATTTTGATGTCGGGTTCGCGTTTGGGAAAATAAGCAAAATCAAAATCAATAAAACCAATTTCAGAAATTTTCGGCAATTCAAAAGCGGGGCAAGAATAAAGATTTTTTAAGTAATTTTCGCTGGGATATTTTTTTAAGAAAAAATCATTAGCGCTGCTTTTCCATTTTTTGCTGTACGGCGTAAATACAACGTAAGGTTTGCCGTCATCTTTAAGAATTTCATTTTTTTCAAAAATCACATGATCTTTGCGGCTTTTAAAATCAATTTTATGTGATTTTAGAAATTCATAAATTTCTTTGTCACGCGCTCTGGCGTAAGGTTCGTAATCGCGATTAGCAAAAACTTCAGCCACATCATATTCGGCGATTATTTTTTTATAAGCTGCGAGCGGAGTTTCGTAAAAAACGCGCAGTGATGAACCATGTTTTTCCAACTCTTTTTTCAAGCGCGAAATTTCTTGGTGAATAAATAAAACGCGGGCATCTTTTTTATCTTCAAGATGCTCAAGAATATTTTTATCAAAAATAAAAATAGGCAGAATTTTATTCCCCGCTTTTAAAGCCTGCCATAATGCGGCATTGTCTTCCAGCCGCATGTCGCGACGAAACCAGAAAATTGAGATTTTTTGTTTAGTCATTTTTTTAAAATGGTGATTACGATTTGGAGTTGGGTGAAATTTAAATGTGGATATATACCAAAGCTATTTGAAACGCGACCATTTTGCTTTGGCATAATAATTCAAATTCGCAAAACCCCCCAACCCCCCTTAACAGGGGGGCTTTGAGATCGAACTCGGATAAAGCCCCCCTGTTAAGGGGGCTTTTTGAGATCGAACTCGGATAAAGCCCCCCCTGTTAAGGGGGGGTTGGGGGGTTTTGCGATGCTAAAATAAAATGAAATTTTTTTTAAATAATCCCATCTTTTTCAAGTTACTGAAATAGCAAACAAACTGTTTGAGTTTAAGTGGCTTTGGTATAGCTGATATGGGATTGGTATGGATTGGGGATCAATTTTAGGATGTAGGTGTAATACATTTTCTTAGGGTGATAAGAAATTAGTATGAGTTTTTTTGGAACAGCCCGTGCTTCGCCTGAAGGCTACGCAGGGCAGCCTTCGCTCTAACGATCTCCGTCCGTCAGTCCCGCCCGTTGGGCTGGCCTGCCAGCCGAAGCTCGTAAGAGCGAAGGCTGGTGGAGCTAACGAGAGTCGAACTCGTGACCTCTTGCATGCCATGCAAGCGCGCTACCAACTGCGCTATAGCCCCCCAATAAAAACGCTTCGTTGCTTTTCTCACTTCGTTCGAAGACAACTTAGCGACTGGGCTTTTTCGCTTTCGCTCTCAAGCCCGTTCTCACTAAAAACGACCGTTGAGGTCGTTTTCTTAAAGTTCGAACCTGCGCTATAGCCCCCAATAAAAAACGCTTCTAAAAAAAATTATTGTGAGATTTTTTTGAAGGCGCGCATCAAACAAATTTAGTTACAAAACTGCAATCAATTTTTTGTTTTTAGATTATTATTCTTTATTAAAAGTCTGACATGTCTAAATAGTTTTAAAAAAACGCGTCCAAAATCTTAATAAATTTTTTAATGATATTCCCAGAGCTGCAAAAACAAGCGCGCCTGCGATTGCTCAAAATGCATTTTGAAGCCAAAGTTGGTCACATTGGTGGAAATCTTTCTTCGCTTGATGCAATTCTTTATCTGCATCACAATATCATGCAAAAAGAAGATCATTTTATTTTGTCCAAAGGTCACGCTGCGGGTGCGCTTTATATTGCTTTATGGTCGGTTGGAAAAATTTCTGATGAACAACTTTTAACTTTTCATAAAGATCAAACTAAACTTGCCGGACATCCGGTGCCAAACTGGATTGCGGAAATTCCTTTTGCCACTGGAAGTCTGGGGCACGGCTTGGGGCTTGCTTGCGGGATGTCCTTAGGAAATAAATTACAAAAAAAAGAAGGGCGAATTTTTTGTTTAATGTCCGACGGCGAATGGCAAGAAGGCAGCAATTTTGAAGCGCTGGTTTTTTTAAATCATCAGCAGCTAAAAAATGTCACCGTAATTATTGATTGCAACGGCTTGCAAGGTTTTGGAACTACTGAAGAAATTGCTTCGTTAAATTTAAAAAAACTGCATGAAATTTTTGCCGTTTTTAATTTTGAAAGTCCTTTATCCCTTCGGGATACGGAAACGCGACACGAGTCGCGCCCCGCTTTGCGGGGATCCCCACCCCGTATTTCAATGGGAAATACGGGTTTTGAAATTACCGAAATTAATGGTCATGAAGAAGCGGATTTAAAAAAGCTTTCTCGCGCCTCAAATCGTCCGCAAATTTTTTTGATGAAAACAATAAAAGGTCACGGAATTTCATTTATGAAAAACCAGATGCAATGGCATTATTTGCCGCTTAATGATGAACTTTATAATAAAGCAAAAAAGGAAATCGAAAATTTATGAGAGAAATTTTTTGCGCTGAAATGATTAAGGCTTTCGCCAAAAAACCTTTTGTTTTTTTAACCGGAGATCTTGGTTTTAAAGCGCTCGAGCCGCTTCGTGAAGTTATGAAAGATCATTTTATAAATGCTGGAATTGCCGAACAAAACATGGTTTCAACAGCGGCTGGAATTGCTAAAACTGGTTTGTCGGTTTTTTGTTACAGCATTTCACCTTTTATTTATGCGCGGCCTTTTGAACAAATCCGCAACGATATTTGTCTGCATAATTTGCCAGTAACTTTGATTGGAAATGGCGGCGGCTACGGCTACGGCGTTATGGGCGCAACTCATCATGCGCTTGAAGATTATGGTTCGCTTTTGTGCTTACAAAATATGCACGCTTTTATTCCGGCATTTGATTTTGATATTGGCGCGATGATTTCACGAATTTCCGATTTAAATAAACCAGCTTTTTTGCGTCTGGGTTTGGCGCAAAAAACAGCAGAAATTTCTTACGCAAAATGGCGTAAAGTTCTTGATGGCGATTTGGGAGTTTTGATTGTAACTGGCTCGATTGCGAGCAATTTGCTTTATGATTTTCAAAGCGAAGAAGCGGGCGGGCGCCCAACAATTTGGGTGCTTGGCGAACTTCCTTTGTTTGATGATTTTCCTCAAGAATTAGCGCAAGAAATATCAAACAAAAAACTTTGCGTATTAGAAGAACATGTGGCGCAAGGCGGAATTGGGCAAATGATTGCCGCCAAAATTCTTGCAAAAAATATTGCGTTAAAATCTTTTTTACATCTTCATGCTCAAGGTTATATTTCTGGATTTTACGGCTCGCAAAATTTTCATCGCCAAGAATCACAATTAACCAAAGAAGCTGTAATTAGTGCCTTCAAATTGAATTAAAAATGACTCAAACTCTCGCTCAAAAAATTGTTACTCTTAAAGGGTCAATTCTCGTACTTGGAGCCAGTGGTTTTGTCGGCGCAAATTTGCTGCGCATGTTGTTGCAATATCGCAATGATGTTTTTGCAACCAGTTCTAAATTGCCAAATTGGCGGCTTGAAGGCATTGATTCCAAGCATATAATTGCTGGAGATTTGCTGGTGAAAGGCAAGCTTGATTTAGTTTTAAATCAGACCAAAGCCCAAACTATTTTTAACTGCATTTCTTACGGCGCTTACGCTTTTCAAAATGACGAAGAGCGCATTTACGAAACTAATGTAATTTTTACCCAACGTTTAATTGAAGCCTGTTTTCAACGTCAAATTGATTGTTTTATTAATGCTGGAAGTTCTTCCGAATATGGCGATGAATCGGCTGCGCCCAAAGAAGACGCGACTTTAAACGCCAATAGTCATTATGCGGTTACTAAAGCGGCGATTTCTAATCTGATTCATTTTTATGGCAAAAAAAAAGGCATGAAAATTGCCAACTTGCGTCTTTATTCGGTTTACGGGCCTTTTGAAGATTCGTCGCGTTTGATTCCGCAAGTTATTTTACAAGGTTTACAAAAAGAATTTACCACTTTAACCAATCCCGATATTTCACGCGATTTCGTATATATTGATGATGCTTGCGAAGCCTTTATTGATGCTGCTTTTGCGCTGCCACAAAATTTTTACGGCGAATCTTTTAACATTGGAACGGGAACCAAAACCACGATTGGTGATATTGCAGAAATTTCGCAGAAAATTTATGAAATTAAAGGCGAGCCTAAATTTAATTATCCCGCGCATAAATGGGACGTGACTAATTGGTATTCAAATTCAAATAAAGCGGCGCAAATTTTGGGCTGGAGCGCCAAAACTTATTTTGAAGAAGGTTTGCTTAAAACCACTATTTGGGTCAAAGAAAACCTCGAAGTTTATTTGGATAAGCGCGCAACCAAGCGTAAGCGCGATGAGCTTGATGCCGTTCATTCAGTTTCGGTGATAATTGCTTGTTATAAAGACGCGCAGGCAATTCCTGAAATGCATGAACGCATTACAAAAGTGATGCAAAAATTAAAGCTCGATTACGAAATTATTTTTGTAAATGACGGTTCTCCTGATGATAGCGAAGAAGTGATTCAAAAAATTTCCGAACATGATGAACATGTGATTGGAATTACTCATTCCAGAAATTTTGGATCGCAAGCTGCTTTTAAAAGTGGTCTTGATTTAGCAACTAAAAATGGTTGTGTTTTGATGGATGGTGATTTGCAGGATCCGCCAGAAATGATCGAACAATTTGTGCAAAAATGGCGCGAGGGATATGAAGTTATATACGGTCGTCGCGTAAGTCGCGACGCGCCTTTTTATATGCGAGTTTTTTACAAAATTTTCTACTGTCTTTTTGCCGCTTTTTCCTATATAAAAATTCCACATGATGCTGGAGATTTTGCGTTGATGGATAAAAAAGTTGTTGAAGTTTTGCTGCGTTTTCCAGAGCACGATTTATTTTTGCGCGGGCTTCGCGCTTACGCTGGCTTCAAACAAACTGGCGTTGATTATATTCGCCCCGAAAGAAAATTTGGTCGCACCACAAATAGCATTTTTAAGAATTTAGGTTGGGCGAAAAAAGGGATTTTTTCATTCAGCTACGTTCCACTTAACATGCTTAGCGCTTTTGGTTGGGTGATGTTATTTGTTTCGGGATTCGTAATGGTTGCGCAAATCTTACTTAAATATTTCTTCCCCGAATCTGCGCCACGTGGCGTCACAACCACAATAGTTTTGGTAACATTTTTTGGTTCATTAAATCTTTTTGCCATCAGTATTATTGGCGAATATATTGCCAAAATTTTTGAAGAAGTAAAAAGTCGTCCGCATTTTATTCGCAAGAGTTTGATTAGGCGCGGCAATGTTGTGGCTATTGATGTCTCTAAAAATATTTTTGGAAAATAGAATGGCACATAAAGCTTTTTCGGAAGATGTTAATGAATTTGGTGGTTATGCTTATACAACCCAAGCCCTTTCTGGCCGCATGTCCAATGCCCGTATCAGCAAATCAATTTTGGCGATGGATATTTTTACTGGGAAAAAAATAATTGATATTGGTTGTGGTGATGGAACTTATAGTTATGAGTTGGCGCAGCAAAAACCTGCTTTGGTTGTGGCAATTGATCCGGTAGAAAATGCGGTTAAAGCAGCGGCCAAAAAATACAAAGAAGTTAAAAATTTACGTTTCGAATGTGTAGATTTATATCAAATGGAAATTCCGCAAAAGCCATATGACATAGCGATTTTGCGCGGTGTTTTGCATCATCTTCCTGACCTAGAAAAAGGCATTGAAATTGCCTGTAAATTAGCAAAAAAAATTTTGGTGATGGAGCCAAATGGCTATAATCCAGTTTTAAAAATTATTGAAAAAACTTCGCGCTATCACATTGAACATGGCGAACAATCATTTGCTCCGGCAACCTTGCGTTGGATTTTTAAAAAATATGGAGGCACTGTAGTTTTTGATGAATTTATTGGATTGGTGCCGTTTTTTTGTCCAGATAAAGCGGCAAATTTTTTGAAATTTTTTGAAAAAACAGTTGAAACAATTCCTTTTTTTAGAGCTATCGCTTGCGCTCAATATATGTTTTCCGTCGAGGTTGAATCTAAATGAATTACGATTTTCGACCAAATAATTTTTTTAAATATGCGTTGATTGTTTTGGCGGCTTCTTTGTTTTTATATCAGATATATGGTGTTTTCAATTTTCCGGTCTGGCGAGACGATGCATTTTTTGCCAGCGTTGCAAAAAATTTGGTGAATGGCAATGGATTTAGCGCGGTTTTTTTCGATCAAGATTATAAATTTCATTATGGCATTTCCTCGGGTCCGGCGTTAATAGTGCCTGCGGCTGTAATGATTTTTATTTTTGGAAATTATTACTGGGTTCCCGGATTGACCGCAGTTTTACTGATTTGGGTTTTACTTTTTGCAATTTTTATCGCTTCCAAAGAAGTTGTTGGTGAAAAAAGAAAATGGGCATTTTGCTTTTTAACATTATTCATGATGTTATTTTTTTCCCGTGGCGATGGGGGTATAAAATTATCTTTGTGGATGAGGTTAATGGGTGAAATTCCGACCGCCCTTCTTGTTATTTTAGCAGCCTTAATCTTTTCTTTCAAAAATCTTGATAAATCGAGATTGGTAAGCGGCGGTATAATGCTTGGGCTGGCGTTGATTATTAAAACCCTTTCCGCCATTTCTGCGTCAGCGATTTTAATAATGGTGACGGCGAGGATACTCTTTGACAGAAAACCGATTACTTGGATTGCAATTCCAATTTTTTGTTTTGTTGCGCCTTATTTTCTTTTTGAGTCAATCAAGATTATTGCGTTGGGTTGGAAAGATTATTTAGAATTGCATCAACAAAATTTAAATTTTTACCGCAAAAACGCTTTTTTTGAAAAGCCATTTTTCTATTCATTGCAAAGCTTAATGGAATATTTTGGATTTGCTGCGCTTACAATCTTGCCAACTACGATTTATATAATTTATTCCTCTGGTAAAAAGAATCTTAATTCTCCTTATTTTTTAGCAGGAATGGCGCTGCTTCTCGCCTCTTTTTTACAAATAACTTGGTGGATAAATTATGCAATTCCATACGCTTTTAGGCATTTATCAATAGGTTGTTTTTGTTACTTCGCGGGAATTTTTTTGTTGATTTGTAAACTTGAATATAAAACGCAATTTCGGATATTTTTTGTTTCTGCTTTTATCATCTTTTTACTGGTTTCTTATCCGAGTGAAATTACAACAATGCTTAATGACAATCCAAGCCTACAAGAACAGAAAATGGTGGTTGAAGAGATAAAAACTCTTCAGAAGCAGGATTTTAAAATGATTTCGTGCGGTAATAATTTTGAGCTCGAATATTTGTTGCCAAAATCTCGCAACTTTGAGGAATGCGGGCACTTCTTTGAAAATTACGTCCCTCAAAAAGTAATGCTGGTCAATTTCTTTGTGGAGCCGCAAAAGGTGCTTTTTATCAAGCATAATCAATATATGGGAAAATTTATCAATCTTCCAAATCAGATATTGGAGCGCTGCAAGGAACAACATCTGACAACCGCAAACTTCTCAATTTTTAAGTGCGAGTAATATAAGAATTACATTGAAAATATTTTTTAATTTGAGTTATCCAAAAACTTTAGCTCTCGGACTAGCTCTAATTTTATTGTTTTTGCAAATTTACAGCGTTTTTTTCTATCCAGTTTGGCGAGATGATGCTGGCTTTGCGCAATTGGCAAAAAATATGCTTAATGGTGAAGGATATGGCGCCGCTATGTTTGATAAATTATATCCTTTTAGTTACTTAATCGCAACTGCGGGTCCAACAATAGTGCTTCCAGCTGCGGCTGCAATTTTTCTTTTTGGAAATACTTATTGGGCTATAAGTTTAGCTAATGTTTTTTTGATCTGGAGTTTAATTTTCATAATTTTTATTGCCGCTAATACTATTTTTGAGAAAGAAAAAAAATGGCTATTTTGTTTTTTAGCCTTGTTTTTTTGCCTGTTATTTTCTACTGGCAATGAAGAGTCTTTTGGGATTGAGACCAATGATAACATAGCTTTGTGGCATTTGTTAATGGGCGAGGTTCCGGCAGCGCTTTGCGTTATATCTGGAATATTTTTATTATTACCAGCAACTAAAAATTGGAAAAAAATCTTAGCAGGCGGATTATTTCTTGGTTTAGCTGTAATGGCAAAAACCATCACAGCTCTTGCGGTTGCAACAGTATCTTTAATTTTTGCGCTGCGAATTATTTGTGATAAAAAAACAATTATTTCTAAAAAAATAAAGCTTTTAACATTTGCGGCTACCGCAGTTATCGCGCCAATTTTTCTGTTTGAGATAGCAAAAATCTTAAGTTTGGGTTGGCAAGAATATAAAGAATTCCAAGTCGATAGTGCTGCATTTTATAAAATAGTAGGCGCGGTTGAAAATAATGCTTGGCAGCGTTTTTCCAGTTTAAATGCAATTTTTGGGGTGAGATTTTTTTACCCTCTTTTATCAATAATTTTAATCTCCTGTTTTTCTTTAAAGCGCCGCTCAGATTTTAGTTTAATAGCGCTTGCTCTATTTGGATGTTTTGTTGTTCATTTGATTTGGTGGATAAATTTTTCCGTGGTTGGTTCTTATCGCCATTTTATGACGGGTCTTCTTTATTTTTGCGTCTGTCTCGCCGTAATGGTTGCAAATATTGATTATAAAAACCAATTGCATTCAGCAATCACATCTTTCCTGATTTTCTTTTTGGTAATGGGGAGATTATCCCTGATTAGTTATGATTTTAATTTTAACTTTGAAAAAACTGAAAAATTAAAAGAACAGTTGGAAATTGTAGAAGAAGTTAAAGCACTCGAAGCTCGAGGAGTAAATCTCTTTGCTTGTGGCAGCAATTTTGAATTGGAATATTTATTGCCAGGCAGCAGGCATTTTAAGGAATGTCTCGATATGCCAAAACAAAATAATTCAGCCGCAATGTTGGTGAGCTATTTTATTAATGGTAATCAAGTGGTGGCAATGCGCCCCAAATATCCACTTAATAATGTTGGCGTGATACCAAAAGAAGTTTTAGACCAATGCGACCAGAAATATATGGATAAAGGAAATTTTTCCTTGCGCTGGTGTAAGTAGCTTTGAAGATGAATTTTATAGCAATCTGATTCAAATTTTTTAAACAATGTCCCAAATTAAAATCACTTTTCCAGACGGCGCTGCGCGTGAATTTACGTGCGGAATTTCTGGTGTTGAAATCGCCAAATCAATTTCAATTTCTTTGGCTAAAGTTGCTTTGGCAATCAAGGTAAATGGTGAGGCGCGCGATTTATCGCGGGCAATTGAAACTGATGCAAAAATTGAAATTATCACGCCTAAAAGTGGCGCGGATGCTTTGGATATTATTCGTCACGACGCGGCGCATTTAATGGCGGAAGCGGTGAAAGAATTATTTCCCGAAACGCAAGTAACAATTGGGCCAGCAATTGAAAATGGATTTTACTATGATTTCGCCCGCAAAACTCCCTTCGCTTTGGATGATTTAGAAAAAATCGAAAATAAAATGCGCGAAATTGTAAAACGCGACGAAGCTTTGGTGCGCGAGGTTTGGAAGCGTGACGACGCGGTAAATTTTTTTCAATCAATTGGCGAAAAATATAAAGCCGAAATCATTTCTTCGATTCCTCAAGATCAAGATATTACTTTGTACAGACAAGGTAATTTTATCGATCTTTGCCGCGGGCCGCACGCGCCTTCAACTTCTCACATCAAACATTTTAAATTGATGAAACTCGCTGGCGCTTACTGGCGCGGCGATGCCAAAAATGAAATGTTGCAACGTATTTATGGAACAGCTTGGGAAAGTGAAGAAAGTTTAAAAAATCATCTGCATGTTTTGGAAGAAGCGGCAAAAAGAGATCATCGCAAAATCGGCCGCGAAATGGATTTATTTCACATTCAAGAAGAAGCCGTGGGATCAGTGTTTTGGCACCCGAAAGGTTGGACAATTTTTCGCGAAATTGAAAATTATATTCGCGCCAAACTCGAAAAAAACAATTATGTTGAAGTAAAAACTCCGCAATTAATTGATAAAGTTTTATGGGAAAAATCGGGGCATTGGGAAAAGTTCCGCGAAAATATGTTTATTGCCGAAAGCGAAGAAAGAACTCTGGCGGTGAAGCCAATGAATTGTCCGGGGCATATTCAAATTTTTAATCAAGAGTTAAAATCTTACCGTCAATTGCCGCTTAGAATGGCCGAATTTGGTTCTTGTCATCGCAACGAATCTTCGGGTTCGTTGCACGGAATCATGCGCGTGCGCGCTTTTACGCAAGATGATGCCCATATTTTTTGTGAAGAAAGTCAGGTTAATTCTGAAACCGTGGCATTTTGTGAATTATTAAAAGAAGTCTATAACGACTTTGGTTTTAAAAATGTGAAAGTTAAATTTTCAACTCGTCCGCTAGTGCGCGCTGGTTCTGATGAAACTTGGGATAAAGCTGAAGCAGCTTTGTCGGAAGCTGTGAAAGCGGCGGGCTTGGAATGTGAAATTAATCCGGGCGAAGGCGCATTTTATGGGCCAAAACTTGAGTTTACTTTAGTTGACGCAATCAAACGCGAATGGCAATGCGGAACTTTGCAAGCCGATTTTATTTTGCCAGAAAGACTTGATGCCAGCTATATCGCAACTGATGGAACCAAAAAACGCCCAGTAATGTTGCACCGCGCAATTCTCGGTAGTTTTGAAAGATTTATCGGCATGTTGATTGAAAATTATGCTGGAAAATTTCCACTTTGGCTGGCGCCAACTCAAATGGTTGTGGCAACAATTACCAATGATTCAGATGGATATGGCGCGCAAGTTTTTGAAAAGTTGAAAGCTTGTGGATTTAGAGTTGAAGGCGATTTTGATGCACAAAAAATCAATTATAAAATCCGCGAACATTCTTTGAAAAAGGTTCCATATATTTTAGCAATTGGAAAAAAAGAAGCGGAAAATGGCTCGGTTTCAGTGCGTAAATTTGGCGAGGAATCGCAAAAAGTTATGAGCGTGGAAGAGTTTATTGAAACGGCGAAAAAACAGATTTTGGAGAAGAGATAAATCTAATTTTAGAAAAAAGAGAAAATGATACCATTTAATAAGCCTTTATTTTTAGGGGAAGAATTAACTTTTTTGACGGAAAAGTTTGAGAATAATTTTCTACACATTTCGGGAAACGGAGAATTTACCAAATCTTGCGAAAAATTTTTGGAAGAGCGATGTGGTTTTGCAAAAGTTTTTCTTACAAACTCATGTACGTCAGCCCTTGAAATGTGCGCCTTGATTTTAAAATCTCGCTGTAAATCTCAGGTTCCAGAAGTGATAATGCCAAGCTATACTTTTGTTTCTACGGCCAATAGTTTTGCCAAGTTTGGATTTCGCATTAAGTTCGTCGATGTGAAGCCTGATAGCATGAATATTGACGAGTCTTTGGTTTTAGCGGCAATTACTCCCAATACCGCAGCAATCATCGCGGTAAATTATGGCGGTATTAGTTCTGATTTAAATATTTTGCGTCAGGTTTGCGATCGCCATCAAATTTTTTTGATTGAAGATGCGGCGCAATCGATAGATGCGAACTTTGATAATAAGCCCCTCGGCAGTTTTGGTGATTTAGCTACAATCTCATTTCATGAAACTAAAAATATTACCTCTGCTGGTGAGGGAGGATGCCTGATAATCAATAATCCTGAATTTATTGAGGATTCTCAAATAGTAAGGGAAAAAGGCACTAATCGATCCAAATTCCTTCTTGGTTTGGTTGATAAATATTCTTGGTTTAGCATTGGCGGTCATTACATGATGAGTGAAATCAGCGCTGCATTTTTATTTTATCAATTACAGAAACTAGCTGAAGTAAAAGCAACGAGACTCGAGATCTGGAATTTTTATAAAAGTGAGTTGTTGGAGCTCGAGAAAGCAGGAATTATTGATGTTCAAAATATTCCGCAGCGTAATGAACACAACGCTCACATATTTTGGATCAAAACAAAAACTATGGAACAAAGAAGCCAGCTGATTACTTTTTTAATGCAGCAAAATATCTTAGCGGTTTTTCATTATATTCCGCTTCATTCTACAAAAATCGGAAAGCAATTTGGGGAATTTGTTGGCGATGATATATACACTACGAGCCATTCTGAAAGAATTTTACGACTGCCTATATTCCATTCTTTGAGGGAAAGCGAATGCCGAAAAGTAACCACAAACATCAAAGAATTTTTTAAAAAATTCTCAACTTAATTAATCTTATATTTGCTAAACATGTTTCTAAAAAATGAAATATTGCATTTGCGTTATTATGAGCCGAGTGATCTCGATTTTTTGATGACTATCCGCCCCAATCCTGAAAATTACAATTTTTTTGGTGAATTTGAGCCCTACAGTCAAGAGATGCAAAAGGCTTGGTGGGAAAAATATACCAGAACTAGCACTGAATTTAATTATGTCGTTGCGCTAAATGAAGGCAATCGTCCAATCGGAACCGTCTCTTTAATCAATATCGATTATCGTAATAAAAATTGTGAATTTAGCAGATTTTTTATTGATAAAAAAGCCAAGATAAGCAATGCAGGATCTCAAGTTGAAAAGTTGATTTTAGACTACTCTTTCCTGCATCTTAACCTGAATAAATTATGGTGCAAAGTAATAGAAGATAACAAAAAAGTTATAACTTTTCATCAAAGATATGGTTTTAAAAAAGATGGGATTTTACGCCAAGAATTATTCAAAAATGGCGAATATAAGAACGTAATAATCATGTCGATTCTGCAAGAAGAATATCTCAATAAATTTCGATAATATGGATTCTCGCTCCGACATCATAAAATCTTTTCAAGCAGACGGAATCTATATTTTTGGCAATATTTTTAAGGCGCAAGATTGCGCTGAAATGTTAAGAGAACTTTATTCAAAAAGAGAGTTTGGGAAAGATATTTTTATTACAGAAGAGGAGTATAAAAAGGTCAATTCTCATTGGGGTGTGAATCCAAAAAAAAGATTTTCCTTATTCGAAGAATTAAAAAATGATTTTATTTTTTTTAATAAGAAGCTGCTCGCTGCCATTAAATTTATGATCGGCGATGATTATGAAATCGTGATTAACAAGCTTGTTTGCGCCGTTCCAGAATCTTGGTTGCCTCAGTGGGTTTTAGAAAAAATTTCTGGCGCTAATATTGCAAATTTAGGAATTTACATAAAGCCACAATATCGAGATATTACTTATTTTCGCGGAATTGATTATCACCAAGATTTAATAGATTGGCCAAAAAACCGCTCCGAACTTGATCCATCAACATTTATCACTTGCTACATTTATCTTCATGACGTTTCTAGCAAAGAATCACCTTTACATATTATTCCAAAATCTCACTTGCTTGGAGCAACAACTTTTCCTCATAAATTAAAAAAAATTAGTGATAAAAAATATATTTATGAAGATGACGAAAGAAATTCTATACAATGTGAAGCCCAATTAATGACTGGCTCTGTTGGCTATTGTGCGATGTGGAATTCATTTTTGCTTCATGGCACGAAACCGACAGAAAAAGACAATCCAAGAATTTCAGTGCGCTTGCTTCTGGCAAAAAATCCAAAAAATAAAAACCCCGTCGGAATCGATTTTGCAAATTCAGTTATCAAAGGAAAAATGGCTTTAGAAAAAACCAGAGAAGATATTGATAGCATGGGTCGGGTAGTTTTAAAAAATAACATAATTAATAAAGAAGCTGACTAATAAATATGAAATTATCGATCGTAACAACCGCTTATAAATCAACAGAATTTTTGAGAGAGTTTCATTTGCGCATGAGTAATGCGGTAAAAAAAATTACCGATGATTACGAAATTATTTTTGTAAATGACGGTTGTCCGGATGAATCTTTAAGCGTGCTAAGAGAGATTATTAATCAAGATGAGAAGAGTAAGTTGATTAACCTGTCACGAAATTTTGGCCATCACAAAGCAATGATGACGGGCATGGAACATGCGCAGGGAGATTATATATTCACAATTGATTGTGATTTGGAAGAGCAGCCGGAAGAATTAGAAAAATTCTACCAAAAAATTATTCAAGGTGGCGATGACTGCATCAACTCTGTAATTAAGGCTAGAAAGGGCGGCTTAATTGAAAAAAAATTTGATGGATTATTCTATCCAGTTTTTAATTTTTTATCAAATCAGAAAATTGCCAAAAATTTATGCACCGCGTCACTGATGAGCAAAAGATATGTCGAATCATTGGTGAAGTATCGCGAGCAAGGAGTTTATCTCGCAGGAATCAAGGCTTTAAATGGCTTTAAGCAATCATATATTTTTATTAAAAAAACCAGCCGCAAAAGTGAAAGAAGTTACAACTTTTTGCGCCGAGTTTCTTTGGCAGTTAATTCCATAACTTCCTTCAGTTCTAAGCCTCTTTACTATATTTTTTATCTCGGAATCATCATCTCTTCTTGTTCCACTGTCTTCGGATTTTGTCTAATTTATAAAAAATTCTTTCAGTCAGTCAGTATCGAAGGATGGTCGTCAATTATGGTTTCGCTATGGTTTATCGCTGGAGTTATTACCATGAGTCTTGGCGTGATTGCAATCTATCTGGCGAAAATATTTACCGAAATTAAGCCTCGTCCTTACGCAATTATTGAAGGTATTTATCAGAAGCATGACCACAAAACTCAAAAATAAATTTTTTGCCAATTCCTATTGGGATTTAGTAATAATATCTGTTTTTATATTGGCGGTTCTTGGTATTCTTTCCTTTGTCTCTAAAGCTAATCCCTTAATGATTGACAATGATTCTTGGCAATATCTTAGTATTGCTCAAAGAATTTACGACAAATCAAGTTTGCATAGTATTTCTGGGGCGATTTTAGATTTAGCATTCGATCAAATTGCCCAAGCAAATTATGATTTAAATAAAATCAAACCTTATCACTTTCCTATATACTCCATCTTTCTTTCCGGATTTTTTTACATTTATAATAACCAATTTTTTGTTGCGCTAATTTCACAATTTCTGCTTTGCGTCGTTTTTCTTTATTCATCTCATCTTATTTTACAAAACTACGTCACCCGCAAAAAATCTTTAGCAATTTGTTTGAGTGCATTTTTTTTCTCGCCACTATTTATCTACGCCTTGGACACGGGAAAAGAAATATTTTGTCCTGCGCTCGCTACTTTATGTTTTTACCTCGGTTTATATTCCAAAAGACGTGACAGTTTTTTGCTAATTCTTTGTTACTTTTTGGCGATTACCGTTTTGATATTAGCGCGTAATTTTTATATTTTGATTCCAGTCTTTTGTTTGCTTTATCGCTTACTACCAGAAAGGTTTAGGGAAGAAGAAGAGGATAAAAAAGAAGGTAAATGGCAATTATTAATTTTTCTTATCGCCTGTATTTTACTTCCATATGCCGTTTACCAATATTGTTACCAGAATTTGGATTTATTTTATTTCCAAAGAGACCGCATGGAACCATGCTATCTTGATCTTAAGATCGATTACCAATTGTTATTAAGCAAAGTAGCAAATAATTTGACACGCGTTGCATATAGCTTTACCGACCCCTTTCTTATGCCGCAGTTTTACCTATTCTTAATTTCACTGATCGCATTTTTTTTCTATTTTCTAAGATTAAAAATATGGCTGATCCTCTCGCCACAGTCATGGAAATTATCTAAATCATTTTGCATATTTTTCTTCTACGCAATTTTGCTGATTGCAATCACTGTTTTATACGAAATCGGCGGCTATCGAATGTTAGAAGGTTTTATGCCATTCGCCTTTTACATCATTTTCAAAAACACTTCTTCTCTAATTTCATTCTCAGTAGGAAGATTAAAAACATTGATTGTAGCTTTGGCGTTAATTCTCTGTGACCGTAATTTTGAAACTGTAAATCACTATAATCTCTATCAGAAAAATATTGGGAATAATACGGCAGACATTCTTGATCTGATGCAAAAATATGATACAAAAATTTTTGCCATGACTACAAATTATCAACCAGAATCACCAATGCTACTTGTAAATAAAATGCCAAGCGACAGTTTTTATGTCGGCTTTTTTTACCCTAAATATTTTTGCCAAGAATTAACCGATTATAGTAACCACGGAATATATTTAAAAATAATCGGAGTATCCGCCTCGGAGAAGTATAATTCCTGCCAATTTCTGAATCAGAATTACAACTTGATTAAGCAAGACGATAAGAAATCGCTCTATGTTCTAAAAAAATTAGAACTTACCAAGATGCATACCAAAAAAACTATCTTTTTATAATTTTTGGCAAGGATTTTTGAGGAAAAATTGCGACTGATAAGGCGAACAAATTTGTACCAAAGGGACGAATTTAGGAGTTATCAAAAGATAGTTTATTTGGCGCAATCTATTGATAGTTAACACGAGGTTAGAAATAATGAAAAACAAGTTACATGCTGTGTTTGTAGGATGTCCATGGATTACACAAATTAAAAAAAGTGAAAATTAAATGAATAAGCTTTTAAAAAATATTCTTCAATATAGCGCCGCTCCAGTTTTATCTTTGTTAATTTTTGCCATTCTTTTTCAGGTTTGGAAAATTGATTTAAACTTACCGATTTTCGATTATTCTGGTGATACGCTTTTTTGCATTTTTGAAATGAAAAGTGTGATTGATAATCGCTGGTTTTTAACTAATGATTATATCGGATTTCCTCAATCGCTCGGGAAATTTAATCTTTATGATTTTCCGCTTCAGACTGACTCAATACATTTTCTAGTCGTCAAGTTTTTTACACTTTTTTCCTCTAGTCCATTTTGGGTCATAAATTGTTTTTTTATTTCCAGTTTTGCCTTAATTTCGGCTTCGTCTTTTGCGGTTCTGCGTAGTTTTAAAATATCGGTTTTCAGCGCGATAATCGTGAGTGTTTTATATGCCTTTACCCCCTATCATTTTTCACGTAATGAGACGCATATTTTTTTGTCAAATTACATGGCAATTCCACTGATTATAATGTTGGCGCTTTGGATCATAACCGATAAAATTCAGGTAATTTCTTGCAATAAAAAAAATCAACTTTGCTTTGCACCAAATCCCTCGTTTTTTATTGCCGCTTCTTGTTGTTGTTTTATCGCCGCCAATGGCATTTATTACGCTTTATATGCGATAATAATTTTTATTTTTGCTTGGTTTTTGCGTAATTTAAAAAAAGATAATTTTATCAGTAATATTTCTTCCTCGGTCGCGCTTTGTGGCATAATAATTTTTATGCTTTTCTTGCTTTATTTGCCGTCATTTATTTATTGGTTTCAAAATGGAGGAAACGCAAGCGTTGCAAGTAGGGATCCAATTGAAAGCGAATATTACGGTTTAAAAATCATTAATTTATTTTTACCGGTTGCCAATCATTACATCGACTATTTGCGAAACCTGCGCTTTCTTTTTGATGAATTATCTTTGAAAAATTTTGAACAAGGATCAGAAAGCCTTGGCATTCTTGCTTCAACGGGTTTTTTATTTTTAATATTATGGTTATTTGCCCAAAATCATGCTGGTGAAAAATCGGTTTTTCAAAAAACGATCAAGAAATATTCCTTAAATGAAAATGACCAAAACCTAATTTCAAATTTGGCGGGTTTAAATTTATTGTCAGTTTTATTTGCCACAATTGGCGGTTTTGTGATGTTCGTTGTAATTCCTTTTCCGCTAATTCGTAGCCACGCACGCTTTTCAATTTTTATCGCATTTTTTTCATTATTTATAATGGCAATTATTTTTGACAAAGCGGTTAAGAAGAAAAAACTTTTTGCTAAAATTGCTATTTTAATAATTTCGACATTAGCGATTTTTGATCAAGTTGGAAAGGTTTCGGCGTCAATTCTCCAAAGTGAAAAAGTAAAAAGCGCATTTATTTCTGATCGTGATTTTGTGCAAAAAATCGAATCTACAATGCCAAAAGATGCGATGATTTTTGTGCTTCCAATTATAGATTTTCCAGAAAATCTTTATGATTTGTTGGGAGGATATTTACATTCAAAGAATTTGCGCTGGTCTTATCCTGCAATTACGGGTCGCCCAAGCAGTTTATGGCAGCATGAAGTTGTGAAAATGAATTTCGAAGATTTTATTTTTGAAATTAAAAATAAGGGATTTAGCGGAATTTACCTAAACCAAAAAATGATGGCAGAAAAATTTAGTTGGTCAGAGGTAAGACAATTTACTAAACAATTAAAGCAGATATCTCAAGATTTACCGTTGGTTTCAGCTGATTCTAATTTAATGTTTTTTGAGATTTAATTGACGTTCATTCCACAAAATTGCCGACTGCAAAATTTCTGTAATATTATAATTCGGCTCCCAATTTAAAACTTTTTTTGCCTTTGAAATATCAGCAACCAGACTAGCTGGATCGCCAATGCGGCGCGGCATGTTGCGACTATTTACGGCAAGTCCGAGTTTTTTTAAATTGTTGATTATTTCTAAAACTGAACTTCCAATTCCGCTGCCTAGATTAATAAAATCAGAATTAATATTTTTAGATAATAAAAGCTTCATAGCTAGAATATGAGCCCTTCCCAGATCTTCGACATGCACATAATCTCTAATTGCAGTTTTGTCTTTTGTTGGAAAATCGGTGCCAAAAATCTCTAATTCAACTCCATTTTTGGCAGAATTTATTGCCAAAGGAATGAGTCGAGTTTCTGGATTGTGCTTGGCGCCGATTTCGCAGTCTTTGTCTGCTCCAGCAGCATTAAAATAGCGCAAAGTAATTTGAGATAATTTTCCTTGATTAGCTAGATCAAAAAGAATTTTTTCAACCATCAACTTACTTTTGCCATAAGGATTAATCGGTTTTTGTATTGTCGTTTCGTCAATTTTCACTCCGTCGCAAACGCCATAAGTTGTACAACTGCTGGAGAAAATAAGGTTTTTCGAGTTTGCATTTTGCATCGCATTTAAAAGCGACAAAGTGCCACCGACATTATTGTGGTAATATTTTTGTGGATTAGAAATTGATTCACCAACATAGGAATTGCCAGCAAAATGTATAACGCAAATTGGCTGATAATGTTTAATAATTTTGGTAATCTTCGAGCAATCATGCAAATCGCCAATTTCCAGAGGTCCCCATTTTACAAATTCAGCATGTCCTGTGGAAAGATTATCAAAACAAACCGGTTCATAATCATCCAACGCTAGTAATTTAGAAGTTTGTGAGCCGATATATCCAGCGCCACCAGTGATTAAAATTTTTTTCATGTACTCATTTTATTTTCTCTAAACCAGTGGCGGTAATGCTGCTTGATTCCTGATATTCGTAATCGGTATTAATATTCCAAAGATCATGATTGGCATTTTCACAAATATTTTCTGCCGCTAGTAATCCCATCAATATGCTGTGATCTTGGTTATTATATTTAAATGAACCATATCGACCAATAACCGAAAGTGATTTTTGGGTTGATAAAAATTTTTGTACCGGCTGCAAATATTTTTTATAACCAGTTTTATAAACTGGGTAGCATTTTGGTACGCGAATAACTTTGCCATCAAGAACTGAATTGGCTGGAACTAAACCAGTTTCATAAATTTCTTGGGTGGCAAGATCTGTTAGTTTTTTATCTTTAAATGACCAAATTTCATCTTCATCGTTGCACCAAAATTCTAGGCACAAAATGGTTTGAGACTGGCCGTTATTAATTGAAGAAGTCCAGTTTCTGAAATTTGAGATGCGTCCGGTTTTTAGGTTTTCTGAATGTATGTACAGCCATTGATCGGCAAAAAGATTGTCAGCATTAATTTGTAAAAAAACTAAAATCGTATTGCGAAATTTTAACTCTTTAGCGCAATCCTTAATTTCTTGTGGAGCTTTCATATTATTTACTAGAGCGGTTAATGGCATTGAAGAAATAATATGGTCAAATTCGATTTCTTTTTCATCTTCAAGTGTAATTGATGCCAAAGAATTCTCAGTTGCTAGTTTAACTGCCAAAACCGGAGTTTTTAAATTTAACTTGCCGCCAAATTCAAGAATTTTTTGTGCCATTTTATCGTAAACTTGACCAGCGCCTTTATTGGGATAGACAAATTCATCAATCAAAGTTTTATGTTTGAAATTTTTTTGTGGCAAAATCGCTGATTTTATCGCTTCAAAAAGGGAAAAATTTTTAATTCTTTGGGCAGCAAAATCAGCATCTAATTCTCTACAAGAAATGCCCCATAATTTTTCGCTGTAAGATTTAAAAAATATTTCAAAAAGCCTTTTGCCAAATCTATTTGTTACCCATGATTCAAAGGTAGAATTGTTTTTTATCGGAAAAATTTTTACTTGAACGTAACTCATGACGCAATGCGCGGCTTCAATGACACCAAGTCCTCGCAGGGCGTTAAAGGCTTTTAGCGGATAATTGAAAAAAGTTTTTTTGTAATAAATGCGGGTTAAACGTTTGACCACTTGATATTGCCCATCAATGGCTTCGAGCCAGATTTTATTTACTCGCGGATCGGAACTAAAAAAGCGGTGCGGACCCAGATCAACAAGCTGGCCCCAAAGTGATATTGTTTTTGCCATTCCGGCAATTGCATCGCTACTTTCAAAAATTTCGACATCAATTCCTTTTTTACAAAGTTGATAGGCGGCAGTTAATCCAGCTGGCCCCGCTCCGATGACGGCTATTTTCATTATCTAGAATCTTCTTCAATCGCCAAAGCCACGTCAAACATATTTTGTTCATCAAAATGTTTGGCAATTAATTGCAATCCCAAAGGTAATCCATCCTTGTCAAAACCGGCGGGAACTGAAAGCGCGGGCAAGCCGGCCAAGTTTACCGGAATTGTGAAGGCATCGTTTAAATACATTTTTACTGGATCAGAATTTCCCACTTCCTTTGATTGATTTATCGGAAACGCAGCGCTTGGAGTTGTTGGCGTTAAAATCACATCAACCTTTTTGAAAGCATCGTTGAAGTCTTGCAAAACAAGGCGTCGAACTCTTTGGGCTTTTTTATAATAAGCGTCAAAAAAACCAGCCGAAAGAACATAAGTTCCGGTTAAAATTCTTCTTTTAACTTCATCGCCAAAGCCTTGATCGCGGGTTTTTTCATACATTTCTTCTAAAGATAAATTGGTTCCTTCGGCTCTAAATCCATAACGCACACCATCGAAGCGCGCTAGGTTTGACGAGCATTCAGCCGAGGCCAAAACATAATAAACCGCAGAAGCATATTGAGTATGAGGCAGAGAAATTTCTACTAATTCAGCGCCGCGTTTTTGTAAAATTTCTTTACCGCGATTCCAAAGTTGGATGATTTCTTCTGACATTCCGGCAACAAAATATTCTTGCGGAATGCCGATTTTTTTGCCTTTAATATTTGAATTTAAAAGTGCTTCAAATTGTGGAACCGCAATATTTACCGAAGTTGAATCTTTAACATCAAAGCCTGAAATCACGCGTTGTAAAAGCGCGGCATCATAAACATCTTTAGCGAAAATTCCGGCTTGATCAAGCGAGCTGGCAAAAGCAATCATTCCGTAACGTGAACAGCGTCCGTAAGTTGGTTTTACGCCAACTGTGTTAGTGAAAGAAGCTGGTTGGCGAATTGAGCCGCCAGTGTCAGAACCTGTGGCGCCTAAACACAAATTGGCCGCAACTGCTGCTGCTGATCCGCCAGAGCTGCCGCCGGGAACTAAATCTTCGTTAGAATTTTTCTTTTTGTAAGGGTTGATAACTGGCCCGAAATAGCTGTTGGTGTTGGCGGAACCCATGGCGAATTCATCCATGTTTAATTTTCCGAGTGTAACTGAACCGGCATTTAAAAGTTTTTGGGTGACTGTTGATTCGTAAGTTGGAACAAAGTTTTCTAGCATTTTTGAAGCAGAAGTGGTGCGAATATTTTTGGTGCAAAAGAGATCTTTAATGCCCAAAGGAATTCCTTCTAATTCCCCGCCAGTTCCAGCGTTAATTTTTGCATCGGATTTTTTAGCTTGAACCAAAGCAAAATCAAAAGTTTCGGTGATAAAAGCGTTGAGATTGCGGCTGGCTTCAATGTTTTTTATGTAAGCTGAAGTTACATCTAAGCTTGAAAATTTTTTTGATTTTAATCCTTCAAGAGTTTGGCGAAGATTTAGGGTTGTAAGGTTTGTCATATTTAAATTATTGTGCTTTTTCAATTAATTCGAAGAGCTCTTTCTTGGTTAAAAGCTCGCTTGCTAATAAGCCGTCAGGTGCTTTTGGTCCGTAAACTGCATTAAACGGAATCGCGAAACGATTATTTTTGTGCAAGAAATTTATGATTTCTTCATTGGGTTTGGTGATGTCGCCGCGCATCGCAATAATGTCGCCGCCATTTAATTTCGCTATAACTTCTTTATTTTGCAAAACGCGGATTTTATTGAATTTGCAGCTCAAACACCAATCTGCCGTAATATCAACAACCACGGTTTTGCCTTCAATTATTAATTGGTGAAGTTTAGCTTCGTCAAATTCTATCCAAAAACTTTCATAAGAATCTTTGGAAATTTTTTGTTGTTTTTGCAACTTCATCGGCAATAGAAAGCTTGAAATTACTAGCGTTGCAATTGCCAGAAATTTGAGAAATTCCATTTTAATTTTAAAACAGGCGAGAATTGCCACCGCAATTATTCCGGCTAAAAATGCCGGAAGAGCGCCGATATTATGCGACAGAACATAAATTAGCCAAATCACTGTTGCCGCCAATAAACCCGCCATTAGCTGCTTGATTTGAAGCATCCAATTTCCCGGACGCGGTAAAATATAAACTAATTTTGGGGTAAAAATAAGTATAAAATAAGGCAGAGAAAAACCGATACCGATAAAAAAGAAAATCAGAAAAATCACAAAAAAACTTTGAACCAAGGCAAACGAAATTGCCGCACCTAAAAATGGCGCCGAACAAGGTGTCGCAAGCAAAACTGCTAAAATTCCAGAAAGAAAATTAGGCAAGAAAATGTTTTTCTTTTCTTCTTCGTTACTGATTTTTTTATTAAGAGTTGTGGCTAAAAAACGGTCAAAATTAATTTCAAAAACTCCCAGTAAATTGCCGACGAAAATAATTAAAATCACAATTAAGAAAATCAGGAAATAAGGGTTTTGGAATTGCAATCCCCAGCCCAAAGAATTTCCGGTTAATTTTATGATTGAGGCACAAAGCGCGAAGATCGCGAAGCAAGATAAAATGCCGATGATGGTCGATAAAAATGAAAAGCGGATGTGAGAAATTTCGGATTCAGAATGGCGAATTATCGAAATTAATTTAATTGATAAAACCGGTAAAACGCAGGGCATAATATTTAAAATTGCACCACCGAAAATTGCCAATAAAATTGCCGAAAATAAGGCTAAATTATTAGTCGTCGGCTTTGGCGCTTCTTTTTCATCGCTGATTTGAGTAGGAAAAAATTTCTGGATTTCGCTTAAAGAAGTGGTGTCGATTTCATCAGGAATTTGTAAAGTAAAATTTTCACTTGCCGGAACACAGATTTCTTTGCATAATCCGTAATTAAGCTGAACATTGAGTTCAACCGCTTGATCTGCTTGCTTTAAGTCGATTTCAATCGGGATTATAACTTCATTTTTGTAAGAAGAATAAGCGAATTTTTCATCGCCAATTTTTTCTTCTTCAGCAATTGCTTGAGGCCAGAAAATTGTGTGTTTTGCGAGGTTTTTAGAATTGGTAAAATCAAAACTTGGCGGCATTCCAATTCCTTCAGAACCAGGTCCATAAATTTTCCAACCTGAGGCAATTTTAAATTCTATGCCGGCGATTAATTTTTTTTCTCCAGCCTGATTTTTGTAATAGCTGGCGATCAATCTTGTTTTAGCGCCTTTGCTTTGGTTTTCATGCCAATCGCTGCTTGCGGCGCCGGCACTTCCAGCTTTTAAAAATAGTAGCGCCAAAAATAATGAGAAGATTTTTTTCATATTCGTTTAACTTTAAAAACTTAGATTGAAAAACTTGTTTGCGCAATTTAGGTTGTGATCGTTTGTTTTTATCAAACTTACAACAAGCAATTTCTAATCTCTCAATTTTTAAAATGAATCCTCAAATTAATCCTAAAAATAGCCCGCTTGAAACTGTGCATGTCGATTCGAAAAAAGTTTCCTGTGATGGCGGAAAAGGAACATCAGATCATTCTTTGGCAGGTCATCCGTTGGTTTATTTGAATATGGGCAAAAATGATTTCGTGGTTTGTCCTTATTGCAGCAAATATTTTACAACTGAGAAAAAAACCGCGGTCAATTCGGTAATATTTGGCATTAAAAATCAAATGAAGGATGAATAGTAAAATGGGAAATACAGCAATAATCGGTCTGCAATGGGGCGATGAAGGTAAAGGGAAAATCGTAGATTTTTTGGCAGATAAATTTGATGCAGTTGTGCGCTTTCAGGGCGGTCATAACGCTGGTCACACAATTAAAGTGGGAGATAAAACTTACAAATTAAGTTTGCTGCCATCGGGAATAATTCGTGGAAAATTTTCAGTAATTGGAAGTGGTGTAGTTGTTGATCCAATCGCACTTTTTTCTGAAATAAAAAAAATTGAAGAAGCTGGAATTAAAATTGAATCAGAAAAATTAGCGATTGCTGAAAATGCTTGTTTAATTTTGTCGGTTCATCGCGAATTAGACCAACTTTTAGAAAGCAAAAAAGGCGAGAAAAAAATTGGAACCACGGGACGGGGAATTGGGCCAGCTTATGAAGATAGAGCAGGGCGCAGAGCGGTTCGCATTTGTGATTTGATGGATGATAAAATTTTAACTGAACGTTTAGAAAATTTACTTTTTTATCACAATCTTTTGCGCAAAAGTTTGGGTGCAGAAATTGTTACAATTCAACAAATTATTGCTGAATTAGAGCCAGTTCGCGCTCGTCTTTTGACTCACGCCAAACCAGCTTTTGAAATTGCTAAAAAGCTTAATTCATTTGCTAATGTAATGTTTGAAGGTGCGCAAGGAGCATTGCTCGACGTGACTTACGGAACTTATCCTTTTGTAACTTCAAGCAACACAATGGCGGGTCAAATTGCTCTTGGTTCTTGTTTGGGAGTTGCTGATTTGCACAAAACAATCGGCATTTTAAAAGCTTATACAACTCGAGTTGGATCCGGCCCTTTTCCAACCGAGCTTGAATGTGAAATTGGAAATTTTTTACGTATTGAAGGAAAAGAAGTTGGAACCGTAACTGGTCGCGATAGGCGTTGTGGTTGGTTTGATGCGGTTTTGGTTCGTCAGTCAATTCAACTTTCTTCAGTAAAAGAAGTTGCCCTAACTAAACTTGATGTGCTTGATAAATTAGAAAAAATCAAAATTTGTGTTGGTTATAAAATTGGTGATAAAACCTTTGATTACTTGCCACAAGCTAATCATTTGTGGGATCAAATCGAGCCGATTTACGAAGAAATGGAAGGTTGGCAAGAAAGTTCATTTGGCGCAAAAACGCTGGCCGAATTGCCGCAAAAAGCCCGTAATTATGTTAAAAGAATCGAAGATCTTTGCAGCATTAAAGCTTCGATAATTTCAACTGGTCCTAAGCGCGAAGAAACAATCATACTCTAGTTTTTAAATCATGGAAAATTCTGAAAGAAAAAAAACGGTAGTAATGCAGATACTGCCAGCCCTAGAAAGCGGTGGAGTTGAGCGCGGAACTATTGATATTGCTAAAGCATTAAAAAAAGCTGATTTTGAACCAATTGTTGTTTCGAAAGGTGGAATTTTGGTTTATCAATTACGCGAAGCCGGCATCAAACATATTGAGTTGCCGGTGCATAGCAAAAATCCGATCACAGTTTATTTTAATAATAAAAAACTGGCCAAACTGATTAAAGAAAACAATGTTGATATTATTCATGTGCGCTCTAGAGCGCCAATGTGGAGCAGCTATTTCGCTTGCAAAAAAACCGCTACAAAATTAGTCGCGACGGTTCACGGAACTTACTCATTAAAATTCTGGAAATGGAAAATTTTTCCTCCCAAAAGAGCTTACAATTCTATCATGTTAAAAGCTGATGCGGTGATTGCGGTTTCTGATTTTATCAAAAATTATTTATCCCAAAATTATAGTGAATATCGTGAGGCAAAAACCACGGTAATTCAACGCGGTGCAGATTTGGGCTACTTTAATTACGCAAAAGTTTCAAAAAACCGCATTATAGATTTGAGTAAAAAATGGCATTTGCCGGATGATAAAAAAATCATTTTAATGCCAGCGCGTTTTACGGCTTGGAAAGGACATGAATTTTTAATTGAAGCATTAACCAAAGTTAAATCTGATTTTTTATGCCTGATGGTTGGTTCAGATCATGGTCACAAACAATTTAGAAAAAAACTCGAAGGCAAAATTATTGATAAAAAACTGGAAGGAAAAGTGCGTATAGTCGGTGTTTGCAAAGATATGCCAACTGCTTATGCGCTTTCGCATTTAGCGGTTTGTCCAAGCGTTCGCGCCGAGGCTTTCGGCCGCATTGCAATTGAGGCGCAGGCATCAAATCGGATTATTATTGCAACTAAAATTGGTGGCGCTTTAGAAACCATAATTAACGGCAAAACTGGATTCTTAGTTGAAGTTGGTGATGTGGAAGGTTTTGCTAAATTGATTGATCAAGTTTTAGAAATGCCAAAAGATGAAACTGATAAAATCGGAATTGATGCTAGGAAAAATGTGACAGATAATTTTTCGAATGAAAAAATGTGTAACGAGACTTTGAAAGTTTACGCAAGTTTGTTGGGATAGATTGATATTTTTCAGAGGTTTCTTAATTACGGCGAAATATCTCAATTAAATCATCATCCATCTCTTTATTTTCCGCTCTCTCAAAATTATTCAAAACTTCTGAAAGTGTGGGAAATCCTAAATCACCAATTGCGGGCATTCCATCATTTCCAATTATTTTTTTACTTCTAATCCAAATTAACTCATCAACCAGATTTTCCTGCAAAAACTGCGTTGCCAGCTGTTTGCCGCCTTCAACTAAAATAGAGTTTATTCCTTTTTCACATAGTTTTTTTAGCGCATCTTCTAAATCAACTTTGCCATTTTTTTCAGCGCATAAAATTATTTCAACATAAGGAATTTGAATTTTTTTAGAATTATTGGTCAAAATAATTATTGGATTTTCTTTAGCAGTTTTAAAAATTTTTAAATCCAAATCAAAATTTATATCACTTGCAATAATCACTCTTTTTGGTGAAAAATCTTCTAATCCCAAGATCCGACAATCAAGGCTGGGATCGTCTTGTTTTACAGTGTTGGCGCCAACTAAAATTGCATCATTTTTAGCGCGTAAATTATGAGCAAAAAATCGCGATTTTTCATTGGTAATCCATTTGCTGTCAAAATTTTTAGTGGCGATTTTTCCATCCAGACTGGTCGCTAATTTCAATGTTATGAATGGTATTTTGCTAGTTTTGGCTTTAAAAAAACCGCGATTAATTTCTTGGGCTTCTTTTTTTAAAACATCGCAAACCACATCAATTGCAGCTTGGCGCAGTTTTTTTATTCCTTCGCCACTAACTCTTGGATCAATATCAGAAATCGCAATTACTACTTTCTTGAATTTATATTTTATGATTTCATCAACACATGGGCTGGTTTGACCAAAGTGGGAGCAAGGTTCCAGCGTTACATAAATTTCAGCACCTTCTAATTTTTTCTTGTCAATAACTTTATCAATTGCAATTCTTTCGGCATGTGGACGACCATTTTTTGCTGTAACGCCAGTTGAAATTATAATATTATCCTTAACAATAACGCAGGCTACAACGGGATTTGGCGCGGTTTGACCAAGATTTTTTTTTGCCAGATTTAATGCGTAAGAAATGAATTTTTCGTCAGAGTTATTAATCATGATTTTTTTGTTTTAGGGCAGAAAATTTCGGTGCGCAGATTTTTGGTGATTATCCCTTGATTCACAAAAAAACTCGATGTCACCCTTGTAAAGGTTACCTAATTCGCTGACAGATTAACTAACAATTTTTTAAAAATTGTTCTGGGGTTAATCCTTTTAAAGATTGG
>Ga0114967_10000389_pt1 | contig 37271 bp, 21 predicted proteins | sample M_130628_MF_Meta_FD_92639 | JGI IMG/M metagenome (GOLD analysis project Ga0114967, IMG submission 92639) | Freshwater microbial communities from Lake Montjoie, Canada to study carbon cycling - M_130628_MF_MetaG | ecosystem: Environmental > Aquatic > Freshwater > Lake | place: Lake Montjoie...
AAAAATTTGTTCTCCAATATCTGTAAAATTAAAATCTGATATAGTTGATAATCTATTTAATTTTTTTGCATTGTAATATATCTCATTATTTTTTATTTTATTGTAAAAATCTTTAATAATTGATGTCTGAACAATCTTTTTAGTTGCAATTAATTTATCTAAAAATTCTTTCATCTTAATATCAACAGTGTTGGTTGTTCTAATAACTTTTCTGAGTTCTTTAATTGTCAAACTCAATTCATTATTATTACTTGCGAATGTATCCACTTTACGTTGCATATCTGTTTTATGTTCAAGTAGTTTCATATTATGATATTCATCATTAATGTTTTTAAATTTGACAAGATATCCTTTGATATAATCAATTATTAGATTATATGATGATTGAACAGTCTTCAAGTAAGCAAATAAATTCTTTTGAATAGTTCCATTGCTGTAATAATTAATGATATCAGTCATAAAATCCCAATCAATCATATGATTACCATCTATTAATTTAATTTTGAATTCATTATATTTAGTTATAAATTCTTGTCTTAGATTTGTATTTTCAGAACGTATTTCTTTAATTACAATATCTAAATTAATTACTTTATCAGTAATTTTATTAGTTTCAGAATCTTGTTTCCATTTAAAAATTAATTTAAATTTTGTTAATTCTTTATCAGTTAGTCTTTCACTCAAAGCATTAATTTCGTCTTCAACTTGAATACGAAGTGGATTGTGTTTTTTAAGTTTTAGAGCATTGCTTGATTTTAGATTTGTAATTTCATTTTGCATTAGTTGAATGTATCTATTAAGTGAATATTGTTCACGTTTATCTAGATCGTTAAAAAACAAGATTCCAAACAATGCACTACGAACATCTTGAAAAAATATATTTAGTTCTTGTGTTCGATTACCATTTTCATAGTCATCCATTCGGAATGTAAATGGTAATTTACCATTTTTGACGGACAATTGTTTCTTGATAACATCATTATTATTGTCTTCGTGTGCTTTTCCAATTTCATGGAACTCAATTGAAATTTTATTTAATAAACAGATATCCATTAATTTGCCATCAATATTGAACTGACAATCAAACATATTATCATCATAAAAAGGTCCAAATAATGTATCATTTTTTAAAGAACATTTTAACCAATATACGAATCTATTTTCGTCTCTTGCATGAATAAAATGTTTAGTTTCATAATAGAATGGTTTATACATTGGATTGGATAACATTTTATAATAGTTAATAAACTGAGTCAGATCTTTTTCAGCTCCGAGTTTAAAAAGAATGTCGTGATATGGCATATATTCGTGATATTTATTTTGAGTAGTGCCATCTTTAACCATTAATAGACAATAAATAGATTGTTCAAATGTAATATATTTGCCATATATTTCTGCCAATCTTTTTATAGAATTATCATCCCATAACAAACAGAAAGATTCATTATACATCTTTTTTTTAAATACACCATTTTCATTGGTAATTTTATCGACGAATAAGAGTCTTTCTAATTTATTATTTGCGACATATAATTTATAAATAGCGGACTCTTGTTTTGGTTCAAGAATATAATCTGTATTAAGTATTTTCATTCCATTTATTGGTGGTTGTATAGTTGTATTTATAGTTGCCGAAACACCACTTAAACTTGACCTCACATTGGAAACAACTGGATTTTCAACTCGTTCGATTGGGTATTCGGCAGTAGATGCTTTATTTCGTTTAGTAGAAGACATTGTAGACATTTATGTATATATGATTGTTATTATATATATATTATCAAACAATATATTATTCAATTTTTCGTAATATTGACTATAATATGAACTATAATATGAACTATAATATGAACTATAATATGAACTATAATATGGCCAATATTTTGAAAATATTATAATTAATTAGATTTATCGGCTACATTAAGAATAGTTTTAGTACCAAGTGCGAGACCTAATTCTTGACGATAACTTGCGGATACGGTGGGCGAGTATACATCTAAAAAATATATTTTACAATTTAATAAAAAATAAAAATATTTTGGCGACTTATTGGGTCATGGAGATCCTCCCCCTTTTTTTCTCCATAAATTTATGCCATTTTTACATATCTTTTTTTAAGAAGTATTTAAATAAATAATTATATATAATTGTATTACAATGATGGTACATAAATGTGATAATTGTGATAAAGAATTTAAATTAAAAACTGATTTAGTACGACACAATAATCGAAAATTTAAATGTGTTTCTAATAAACAAGTAGTAAATACAATCTATATGGAAAATAATATTGATGTCCTGCAAAAAGATGTACAAGAACATATCGATCCTTCAGAATTACTAAATATTGCAGGAATTTTACATACAGATGCATTAACTTGTGAATATTGTCAGAAAAAATTTACAAGAGAAGATAATTTAAAAAAACATAAAAATGAAAGATGTAAATTAAAAGATATAAAAATTAAATTATTAAGTATAATTCAAAAAGAACGTGAAGAAAAAGACCAACAACAAAAAGAATTAATAAAAATAATAAAAGAAGGTCAAGATAATACTAATAAAAAAATGGAATTATTAGAGAACACAATAAGTGAACTGAAACAATCTAATACTATTAATAACACTGTTAATACAACAAATAATACCACGAATAACAACACGTTTAATAATACTGTGAATAATAATATTATTATTAAATTTGGTACTGATGTAGAACAAAATATATTGACTTTTGATGAATTAGTTAGACTATTGCATGAAAACGTAGCTCAGATAGTTCCAAAAATGGCGGAAAAATATCACTTTGACATCAACAAGCCAAAATACCACAATGTATATATCCCAGACAAAAAATCTAAGTTTGCTGTTGTGTTCAATGGTAAACAATATGTAAGTGATTATTTAGATGATACTATATTTACAATAGATGCAAAAATGAAAAGTCATTTGAGTCATTTTATGAGAAAATTAAATATGAATGAAGAAAAAAAACAACAAATTTCAGAAGATTCAATGAAGAGAATGATCAGACAAATGAAACAATTGAATGATATGGAAGAAACAGATGAACTCCAAAAAAGAAGCAATCAGTATTTAAAATTTACATTGTTTGATAACAAAGAAATGATCAAAAATACGCGTCTACGATATGAAACTAAATATCGGAAGAAAAAACTTGCAAACAGAACACCTCATATTGTTGACACATAATGTTTTGAAAATATTATATTTTGAAAATATTATAATTAATTAGATTTATCGGCTACATTAAGAATAGTTTTAGCACCAAGTGCGAGACCTAACCCATGACGATAACTTGCGGATACGGCGGGTGAGTATACATCTAACAGTATTAGAGTGCCAGCAGCAGTAAGGGAAATGATAGAAATTTCTTGGATAGAAAGTTTATGACTGGAGATCCATTTAGCGACGATACCGACTACAACACCTTCAATAAGATATTTAGTAATTTTTTTAAGCATATCGGAAGGATCATTAAAATATTCAGGATCAGAAGGATTAGAATTTAGATTAATAGAACAACTCATAATATATTTTAACTTTAGAAAAATATTATGAAAAATTTGGTAATTATATATATAAATGTTATGTAATTATAATATAATATAATAATGCCAGGAGGATTAATAAATTTAGTAGCACAAGGTAGTGCAGATATATTTCTAACAGGAGCACCACAGATTACATTTTTTAAAATAGTATACAAAAAATATACAAACTTTGCAGTAGAAAATATAATAATACCATTAGAGGGTAATGTCAATTTCGACCGAAAATCAACAACTAATATACCTAAAACAGGCGATCTTATTTATAAAATGTATTTACAAGTCGATATCCCTAACGTTATAATCACAAATCCTGACAAATATGTTGACTCTGATTTATTATCCAACTTATCTAACCAATTAAATCTATATAACGCTCTTATACCTAAATATAATAGTTATTTTAATTATAATTTTATAATATTAAATGGTCTGTCATTAGAAATTAAAACTTTGGGATCTACATGGTACACTGTAAATTCATTAATGACTACATATAATACACAATATTCTAGCTCTATTTCAACTATCGGTCTAAATATGGTAGACGTCATAACTAAGTTTAATATGGTATTTCCACAGTCTGAAGCATCTTCATATACAGGTTCAACTCAAAATACATTAAATTTTATAACAGATGTAAATAATTTTATAACTGAAAGAATCAAATATTATAAACAACAAGACAGAACATTATATGACAATATAAAAATTATTAATAACGGAATAACAAACATTAACACTAAAAAAGAATATTTCGCATGGACCAATAAATTAGGATTCAATTTGATAAATAAATGTTCAATCGGATTGGGTGGGACCGAAATCACATCATTCGATAGTGATTTTTTAAACATATATTATTCATTAAATGGAAATTATAAACAACAAACACATTTAGAAACAATGATAGGGGACCTACCTGCTCTGACAAAATATGATAATTTAATGAAACCAGCTACCACATTATTTATACCATTACCGTATTGGTTTACACAACATAATGGAAACGTCTTGCCCTTGATATCATTGGTATATCATGATCTTGAACTTATTATTCAATTCAATTCATTGGACAAATGCTGTTTTTATAATGGTGATATTAATATTAATAATTTAATTTCACTTGGGTCTTGTTCTTTATACATCGATTATATATATTTAGATGTCGATGAGAGAAAGAAATTTGCACAATTTGCACACGAATATTTAGTTCAGACGGTTCAGATGAATACAGGGAATATAAATAATACAACATCATTGTCAATCGATATGGGATTTCAACATCCAGTAAAGGAAATATATTGGACATTAAAAGAGAACAATATTGTAGACACATATAAACTAAATAATTTATATTATCAAGTCCAAATATATCCAATAACAAGTATCCAACAAGCAACTTCAGAAGATGTCCCAGCAAATACAAATATAATTGGATTATTAAAAATAATATATAATGATACTACAAGTGCATTTAATAATCGAATAATATTGAGATATACTAAATATTATGATGGAACATATGATGTATTATATAATGGAAATAATTATGTTATTATAAAATTACTTTATATAACATATACAGATTATAATGATGGATTTTATGGAATAATATACAATGATTCAGATGGAACGTGTTTTAATCCAATAGAAACAGAATATATATCATTTAATGGTCAAAATAGAACACCAATAATGGACAGCAAATATTTTAATTATGTCATACCATATCAATATTATAAAGAGACGCCATATGATGGAATAAATGCAATATCTTTTTCTTTACATCCAACAGAATATCAACCAAGTGGTAGTTGTAATATGTCATTGATAAATTCCCAAATATTAAATATAAAACTGAATGATAAATATTACAATTATTTGACGAAGAATGGTCTGAATTATGAATTATCAATATATGGAATAAATTATAATGTATTAAGGATTCATAATGGAATCTCGACATTAATATTTTCAGCATAAATAAAAAATATGATCATTTAGTTATCAAATTTTTTATTTAAAAAAGATTTATATTTGTAGAATATAAAGTAAATGGGAAGAGGTGGTTTAATGCAATTAATCTCATATGGAACACAAGACAAAATATTGATGGAGAATCCACAAATAACATTTTTTAAACACGTATATAAAAAACCGACATTATTTTCAATTGAACAAATAGAGAGACCAGTAGACTTATCAAATATACAAAGCTGTGGATCGAGCAATACAAGAAATATAACAATACCAAATTATGGAGATCTATTGAAAAACTTAGATTTAAAATTTGAATTACCATCCATTAAATTTGATTATAAAGAAAAATTAATCGACGTCGTCAAGAAAAATATTAATAACAAAAATTATGCTAATAATTTTGAAGCATATTATTATAATATTAGTAAATTAGAATTATTAGAACTCATATTATACAATTATATTATTTATACTGCAAGACTACCATCTGCATCTGGAACATATGAAGCATCTGAAACTGTTAAATATAATATATTAAATGAGATCAATAGTTTACATAAATCATTAAATGGAACTATTATTTTACAACCCGATAAATTTAATCTGATTTATAACGAAATTGAATTGGAAGATCTTTTAATAAATGATACAGCTAATTTATCTTCAGATTATAATGCATCTGAATATATAAATGACAACAAAGTATTAAGCAATGTAATAAATCAGACGAATGGTGCGACATTATTGACATCAGAAGAGATAAATAGTTTGAATGCATCATTAGATACATCAGAAATAACAATATTACCGGGGAATAATATATTAAATTATGGATTGAGATTTGTGAAGAATATAAAATTACAAATATGTGATATAATGATGCAAAATTATGACACATATATATCGTATTACAATATATCGACGTATTTTAACAATTATGCGGAGACAGGACAAGAGAACAAACAAATAAATCAATATTATAATATATACAATAATTTGATAACGAGTTTAACATATGGAGTTGTGTCAAATGACGAACTATATTCATATAATAGCATTATATCAGCTGCACCAAGTGATATCAAAACATTGAACCTTACTAATTATAATACGTTTGTTATTAATACAGAAGCAATATATTATGAATTTCCAATTATGATAGTAGTTGGATCAAATTATTCATCGATTGATGTATTAGAGATAAAAAGTATATTACAAATAATAAAAATAAAGACAGACACAAACAATAAATCAATGTTAACATATGGCATATTATTGAACAATGATTATGACAATATTGATAATTCATGTTTTATAACGTGTTCAGCCTCCCCAGACAGTCTGATTAATTATTCTAACTATTATTTAATTTATAATGTTTATTCATTGAGTTCCTCATCTAATCAACAAGTTAATAATGATATTTATGTGTTTCAAATTAAAGGTGATTATACAACGTCATTTATTAAAAACAAATTAAGTTATATATTTAATGATATTTTATCAACATCACCATATAATTATTTATATAATAATATTGACACTGATAAATATTATAAACCAGTCGCTGTATTTCTTATTAATACGTCTACATATGACACAAAAAGTAATTTAACAACAATTATTACTTCCAAAATAATATACGCACAATCTATAACATTAGATGATAATATATTTATAAAAAATAATGTTGTTCTAAATATAAATGATATATTAGTTAGTTCAAAAAATACTGATGTTGTAACAAACTATAATTCATATATTAACAGTTCAAATATAGTAGGACAGTCAGATGATGAGATAATAACAAATTTACAGAAAATATTGTCAGGAACCATTAAATATAATACTGGATATATATCAAATTTATATAATAATATTTTTAATCAACTCAGTTACTTTTTTCATATTATTGAAATAGGATATGATTCAACTTCTGGATTATTTTCATCATATCAAAAATACCAAAACACATATCTTGGAACAATATTAGATTTTTTATTAAACACAATAATAGATGCTACTTATCCTGGAAGTTTTTTATATAGAGACCCAAATGATTTATATTATAATAATTTATATAATAGATTCAAGACGATATTATATAAAATGGTAGAAGATTACAGAACAATTGTATATAATTATAATTTTAAATTTTTTAATTATTCAAATGACAAAATCAATACATTATTTAACACAATTAGTAAACTAACGACGGATTATGGATATAATCCCATATACAATCCACAAAATCTGTCTAATATTTATATTAATAAAAGAATTGGTCTTGGTAGTGAATTTTGTATTTTAAAATCAGATAAACCGTTATCAAATGGAACCAAAATAGATGTAAAAACAAATCAATTTACATTAAATACTTATATAAATGATAACAGTAATAGTCTTCAACAAATACAATACAATAAACAAGATATATTTAGAAATATTACATTTACAGACATAACATATATAATGGCACGTTATGGCACGTTATATGTAGTGGACAATTATACCACAGTTTATATAATAAATCAAACATATAATAATTTATTTACAAACAAAAATGTTAAAAATTTACAATTATTAAATGATGTAATACCATGGAGTCCGGCAATATACTCATACAATTGTTCATTATATAACATTATTTCAAATAATTTGTTTCATAAAAAATATTTAATCGATAAAGTAAACAATAGCACAAATAATATATTTTATGTTACTGAACTTAATAATATTATCCAATTAGAACAACATATATCCTTCAAACCTATTAATATTTGTACAATCCAAAATACATTAAATACAAATGCCATTAAAGAAACCATTATTGACGATAAATTATATTTTGTTAATGGTCTTTTTACTAATTATACATCTAATACACCTTCTTTGTTCAATTGTTTTGTTAACATTAATAACATCTCAAAATATAATATAAATTTATTAAATTCCGCATTATCTAAATCTATTAATTACTCATTATTATCAAATATTTTATATTTTAATGGATTTATTATTATTATTGATATTACAAACTATTGTGTATATATATATAATGAGACCACATTACAGTCTGATATTATTGATTTCTCATTTATACTTTATGGATATTCGAGTATTCCATCATCAGAATCAATATTTTGCTGTAATAGATCTGTTTATAATTTAATCAATGCGAATATTAGTAATGGATACCTCTATTTGTATCTATATAATGCTGATAATTTGAAATATTATTTTACTATTTTTAACTTATCTATTGTGTCTACTTCTAACAATATGATTGACTCAACATTAAAATTATATACAGATGGTTTAATAGAAGTGGTCCAAGATGGAAACTTTGCAGATTATCCTAAAAAAATAGAATTTTTTAATAATTTTTGTATTTATATTTACAATTCAAGAATATATTACAATAATAATATTATCTCAAATACACGTCAGTTTGAAGATGTTGTTAAATTAATGGTGTATAATACTTCATATGTTGTAATATATATGAACAATATAAATACAATAAAAATATATTTAACAGGTGAATTTTTTAGCACGACTCCGACTGAAAATATTATTTGTAAGACAATAACGAGTGATAATAATGATTGGTTAGTGAATGGTATTCAATATATGTGGATTGATAGTGTTAGCAATTTATATGTAGGTTCGAATAATAATATCCATAAAATATTTATTTCAACATCAGGACCAACTATAAAATATAAATTTATAAATACAATAATAATAGAACAATCATATGAAACAGTTATTAATGGTTCAATTTCAGGTGCAAGTAATTATATATATATTGCAACAACATCACAAGTATTAAAATATGATTATTTAACATTTACACCTGAATATAATATTTTACCATCATCATATTATTATAGTTATAATATAGTAGACATTACTTTTAATAATTATTACAATACATTTCTTCTAATAGATCGTATTCAAAACAGGATTATTTATGGTGATTACAAACTTGAATTTGACATATTGATTTTTAACAATATAAATTCTATAAATCTTGTTTCTGTTCCTTCAAATACTATGCCTATTAAATATATTCAAAATAAATTAAATGGTTTTGATTATTCACAGACTATAATAATAATAATAGACAATGTATTCAATATATTAAAATATTCAAATAATTATTATATAGTTACAAATAATTTTGCAGACACTTCGAGCAATACGCTAATTGACATTATTTATAACAAAGATGTTATAAAATTTTTGAATTATGATAGTAGCAACAATTTGTTTCTAAACAAAATACAAGACACTCTTGATAATTTTGATATATTTGATTATACACATCCTCAAATAAGCGATATTACTAATTTATCATATAACAATAATATAATATATGGGATTGAGTCTGATGATAACTATGATTATCTCAAGATTGGTAATACAGGATATGTACAAATTCAGAGACTGACAGAGACGACAGGGATGACAGGAATGACAGGGATTACAGGGATGACAGGCTATATAGAGTATTTAAATACGGATCTATTTATTGGAAATGGTTTATTTGGTGCGACTGGTTATAATTATACATTACCAACTAATAATAAGAACGTATATTTGAATAATATTAAGTCATTATATGTATTACCATCAGATGACCTTATTATTCATAATAATTCTGATTTATATTATGTTAATAATGAGAATACGATAAAGCTAAATGTAGATTTTGGATATACAGGTTATGTGGCGAACACAGGATATCTTGGAATATCTGGACCAACGAGTTCTATTCCGACATATAATAATGGTGTTAGTTTATGGTATACTCCACCAGATTATGTTTCTAATCAATCTTATAATGTTATTTCACAGTCAGCTTACAATAATCATATATATGTTTTGACCAATATAAAAAACGGAGCAACTGGTCCGGGAAGTGTTGGTTATAAAGTTAATTATATTAATACAAATAGTCAAACAAAAATTCAATATGATGTGATTGGTACTTTGGGAAATACAGGTCCGGAACCAATTGGTATAACAGGTTCAACAGGACCAATAGGTGCGACAGGTTTAAATTATATAACAGACCCGATAAATATATACACATTAAGATCGATTGGATTGGATGATTGGTTAGCATTTTCAAGTAATAAAAATGTATATTTGTATAAATTAAATCATTTAACCAATAAATTTGAATGGAAGTCGACTGTTTCATGTGCAACAAATATAAAATCAGTTGCTTTTTCGAAATCGTCTCTAATTGTAGATCAGACAAATCAGTATTATGGTGATATATATCCAAACGGATTTGTATACACTAAACAATTGCAAAGTATACCAGATCCACTCGATCCAACTGGACCACCCATTAATTATTTCGTAAATGTGCTTGAACCAACTAATAAATTTGATGTAATTTTTAATTATATGATGTATATTTTACCAATTGCGAATACAACATATGACAATAATGATGTTATTCAAGCATTCTTTTTACATACAAATGGTTTCCCATCAATTGCTTCAAAATCATATGTTAAACCATACTATACTTCCAATAAACTAATTGATACGTCCACTATTAAAAATCCAGATATCAATCATCCTTATCTTTTTTATATAGATATATTAGATGAAGGAACAACTGGAATAACTGGAACGACGGGAACAACAGGTATGACAGGAATTGGTCCAACATATGCAGAATATTTATTAGGAAATGAATGTAGTCAGATAAATATATTAGAGATAAAGAACAGGATACCATTTTTAGTAGGACTGACTGGAATTACAGGAATGACAGGGAATATAGGTTCATCAGGATCATATGGATATACTGGACCACAGCCAAATGATTTATTTTTATATGAAATAGAATATGAATATGTATTAGGAACGACGGGTCCAACAGGTGTAAATTATCCAAAATATATAAATGATGTAATAGAACAGTCGAGATCAGATATGAATGGTAATAATTTAAAATTTTCATATAACAATGATCCGAACTTTAATATAAAATTAATGTTCAAATACAATATAATTCCGAATAATAACAGTGGTGTTGCTCCACAAGGTCCTATCTTATACACATATTATAATAAATATGTTTGGCTAAATAATTTTAATTTAGATATTGGTTATTTTGATAGTTTTAGCACTGAAATAGATGTATATCAGGTAAATTATTATAACCATATTTTGGATAATAATCCGATATTTTATAGAGTAGAAGGATATTATTATTTTAGTCAACACCCAAAAAATAGATATATGTTGGATCAACATCAAGTAATATTTGGAGGTACTGATTATCAATCTCCAAATTTTGTGTATGATGACACAAATAATATAATTTCATACAGCACTTATTTTTCATACAATAACCAAGACTATTATAAACAATATGAAACATTTGTTATAAATATAGATTATAATGACTATTTAATATTAACATCAACATATCAACGTAGAGATGTTTGGTCACTGATATTTGGAGATATTACAATAAAACAAATTACAGAACCAATAACAATAATTACGAGAACCAATCTATATGTCGGTATAAATATAAATATTTTGAGTTTAGATAAAACTTTGACAAATGGTAATTATATGGATGGTAGCACTAAATACTGTTATGCATTTAAAATATTTTACAATATAGATCCAATTACGACCATCACATTAAAAGATTATTTGCATATACCAACAAATAATTTTTGGCAGTTGTCAGATTATATATATATAAAATATAAAAATGAATACACAATAGGACGTTATGGTATATATGATAGTAAATCATATCTTATAGTATATTATAAATTATTAGTACGTATGAATTGGTATGATAAATATAGCCTAACGAGTGGCAATATTAGTAATCAAGATTTATATAATTCAAATCCAATACCATATGACTCATTAACAGTATTACAAAAAGTTCAGGACCCAACTACTTTTTATCCAATTCTTCCATCTACCCAACTACCTAATTTTTTTAACGCTAATGTCATTATATTAGACTATATAGAATATATAGCAAATGTTTTTATTGATGTAAATTCAACAAATATAATATATGGTATATATCAGACTGAATTATATGACATAATAAATAACATATTGGTATCAACTTCGAATTTAATATATAATAATGATAATTCTATTATTGTTGGTGATGTGGACGGAATTGTGTATCCCAAAATTCAAGCCAATAACACATCTAATTCGCTTTATTTAAAAATTTCAAATAATTTTGATAATTTAGTGGGTTATAAAGCAATCAATAATAAAATATCAACATCAATCAATCAGAAAAGTCTAAAAAATTACTATAAATATATTAGTATTTTGTTTCTTAATTATAATGATTATATTATTAAACAATTAAAAATCATATCAAAACGTCCTTCACAATCTGATTTCTTAGACTGGACCAGCATTGATACTTACACTATTGAACAAACAGTTCAGTTTATATATTTATATTTAAAAAAAATGATTGAACTTAGCACAAGTCCAGCTGATTATATAAATTTTACTGGACAAACTATTAATGATTCTGTAAAATATTTAATTAATAATATTTATAATTTTGAAACAATATATGACGAAGTAGCATCAACTTATTTATTGACAGAATGGAACACAATAAAATTATGTATATTAAATTTGTATTATGATATTTCAAATATTGGTAATTTGCTGAACAATAATAGTTGTGTTATTAATGGAATCAAATATATTTTGCTTCTTAAAAATTTTAATAGTAATGTTCCTATTATTAACAATATTATATATTTAGAAGACCAAACTGATGCTACTGTTTTAACATATACCGCAATTGTATTAGATAGTATTTTTAATAATTATCAGTTTAATGACCTATTAAAATTACAACAAAATGTTATTGATCTATATTTTAATAATCTTAATATATTATTCAACAATGATGACATTGGAACTACTACTTATTCAACTATTAACAATATAACTCTATTATATGATCTTAACATGAATAATATTAATGTTAACAAATATACAATACCAAATAATAATTATAACCCTTTTATTTTACCTTTTAGTTATAATATTTATAATATTCAATATATTACGTCTTATTTAACTTCACGAACTAATAAATTTAGTGATAGACTAACATATTATATTGATAATAAAAATATTTTACAATTAGCGAAACTCAAGTATGAAGATGTTTTGCAAAAATATATTGAATACACAGAGCTGAAACAAAATAATCCTATAACATGTCTAAACACCAATACTAATCCTATAATAAATGGAACTTTAAATGGTATTTCCGTTGCTACTTTACAAGTATCTGCGATATATGATGTAAAAATTAATGACTTTATTGGGTTTTATTCTAATACTGATGAATATAATGTACATAAAGTAGTTGCAATTAACTACAGAACAAATACTGTAAATTATGGACCACCACCGCCTTATAATGTACAAACTCCACCTCAAAATAATATCCCTATTACTATAACTATTGATGCACTATTTCCTACCATTAGTTCTACTAATAAAATTATATATTATGGTATAGATACATTGCAACTTAATGATTATTCACTGTCTTTATATTCATCTATTAATATTCGGAATACAATCTGTTATATTATTTTTAATAATTTTTTAAAATTTGATAATATATATTATGACAATTATGACGCAACAGGTTATATATCAGACGCAAAATACAATTATTGGTACTTTTATTCAAATAATTTAATAAAATATTTTACAGTATGTCCAGGAAAAAATTCATATCAGGGAACTTTTGATAATTATTATATTGACTATCCCAATTATTTATACAATAATATGAATCTTACATACAAAATTAAAGATATTAGTTTATTATCTACCATTTTTAGCAAAATTTTCTCTATACAAACTGAATTATATACCGTCGACAATATTATTTATAAATTTAGTCAACTTATTAATCATTCTAATGTTAATAATATAACTTATTATTCGTTGATTTATTTCATCCATTCTATGACCATAATGATTAATAATAATTTCGATTTTAAAACTTTATTTGATATTAATAATATTGAAATTTTAATAAGCAAATTAAATCAGCCAACGATTACAGACATTAATAGTATCCTCACACTAATCAGCCAAACAAATGACAAATCATTGTATAAATTTAATGTTTTCTCTATTAATAATTATCCTCTTGATAGTGCACCAACTACTTCCAATAATATGGTGTTGTCTAATAATCTAATTCATTCTTTTGTTTATCCATATATTAATTTTGATACAAATATGAATTTTAATATTGATTCTGCTCTAAGAAATAAATGTATTACTGTTGCTATCAAATTTAATGATATTAATACAATAATACATAATATAACAGAATATTACAATAATAGTACGGTTTTATTGATTCCAATGGCAACTTATTTGACACAATCTATTGTCGATATTATGTTCTATGACCGTTTCACTAAAGATATCGCTATTAATAAAACTAAATCTATTACATTATTGAATAATTCTGATAAATTTAATCTTTATGATGGTATTCAACTATCTGATCCTATGCTTACCACTAATATTATTGTAAATTCTGTTTCATATATATTTAATAATAATATTGTAAATATATTAGATACTAATTTATATTATAATAATGTAGTAATAGATGCTGTTGAAAGGATTAATTATGTTAGATTAAAAATACAACAACTACTAATATGGTATTTGGGAACAATAAGCGACCCAAATAATCAGATGCATTATTTATATTATAATAAATTACCAGAAAATATGATGTATAATTATGATACTGATAATATTAATACATTAGACGATTCACAAATAACAACTATTATTGACTCGCTTCATTCTTATTTAAATTGTCCAACAATTAATATAATTGTCGACAATATTACACCATCATCATTGTATTATGGAAATATTAATGTATCTAATATTTTGTATATTATTGATGATATGAAATCTATTACTAATTTTAATGAATTTACAAATATGGTCTCACCATGTAATTACTATTATGTCGCATATTTTATTTTGAAATTAATTAATGACCATGATGATCTTACAATAAATAATACATTTGTTTATAATACAGAACCTATTAAATGTAATTATGTACCAACAATAAGAAATTATACAAAGAAACAGATAGAATTTTTGAAGAGTCAACAAAAAATAAAAACATTTATGATGGAAAATTGGATTGGACAAATTGATGGTGTTGATAAAGTTCAACTCACTAATCATACATTATTATATACTTATATTAATAATATACCTAATTATTTATTAAACAGTCAAACATTTGTAGATTGTTTAGCATCTTTGTCGAATATTGCACCAAATATTTATATTATTAATTATATATTAATGACGATATTTAATACAAATGGTAATCATATAGAGTCGCATTATAGGACCAATACATCATTATTAATGAAATATCCTACATTATATCTTGTAAATGGAAGATTAGTTCGGACAACTAACTTACCAAATTATTATTATTATGATGTTATTAATGACATTTCAAACACAGTTAATTATTTGACAATAAATAAAATTTCATTAAATGATCAAGTTAGTGGACGTATAATGTACAATGTTGTCCAAAATTCAATCAATAAAACAATTAATTATATTACTACAAATTTTGATGAATATTATAACAGTAATAATTTTATTGCACAAAATAAATATGACATTAAAATTGCAACTGATATACCATTGTTATATATCAATAATAGTATCAATAATTATATGAATTACAATTACAATGCGACTGTAGATACTGTTTCTAATTATTTTGTTGTTCCGACTGTTCCCATTTCAGGGTTTACACATCCTATTATATTCAATACATATATTTATTTAACACATCTTTCTAATATATATTATTGCTTTATTACTCATTCTTTTGAAAATAAAATTTATTATGATGTCGGACTGAGTGATAATATATTGTTATTAAATGGTCTTACTAACGTCGGACTATATGGTGGATTATACAATATTATAAATAAATTATATAATAATAGACGATATCAATATATATCAGCTACGAACATATTAGATAGATATGATGAATGGTCAATCTTATCCCAAAAAATAATTAATTATATGGGAACATATTATGGGAAAAGATATGATAATGATGCGTTAAAGAATGAGTATATAATATTATATGATAGTGCATATTTTACAAGATTGATCACTGATATGATTAATGATACTAAAACTCTTAAAATCGACAGTAATAATAGTATCAGTAATTTTATAACATCTACTGATTTATTTTCTATCCAACAAAATTATAATTTAGATGTTAATGAGTCAATTACATTATATAAAAAGATATTATCCAGCTTAAATATAAACATAGATGATTACAATGGGATAGTAAGGGAGAACAATAAGGGACATAAAAACAGTCCATCAATGAACTACATATTGGATGCCTGTAATTATCCATATAATATATACGATGTTAGACCGGCAACTGGTAATTGGATTAAATATTTGGGTCATTATATTCTCGATTATATTGAATTTTTTATAGGGTCTGAGTCTATACAAAAAATTACTGACGACTTTTTACATATTAATTATGGTCTTACGATTGATCCTCAAAAAAATAAACAATATTTAAATAATATAGGGTATACACGTGATATGTTATTACCGGCGAATAGTATAGATGGTAAGACAATATATTTATTTATACCGTGGTTTTTCAACAAGTCGACCCATAATTTACCATTAATAAGTCTTATAAATACGAAGACATATGTTTCAATAAAAATGAAAGACATTGATGATTTGATAATTCATGATGATTTTGTGAAGGTCAATATTTTAGATTCTAAAAATAAGATATCATCAAATACAAATATTAAAACGATGATGTTAATGGATTATATATATTTGGACACTGAAGAAAGAAACAAATTTATATCATTGCGACACGAATATTTAATAGAACAGCAACAATATTTAACACCAACTGTAATTAATCAAGATGGCTTATTAAATGGATCTACCATCAACCTAAATTTTAATAATTGTATTAAAGACATGTATTGGTTTGCAATTACTAAGACGAATATTGATGCGAAAGATTATGGCAATTATACTGTATCTCCATCTTCATATAATGGTATTTTAAATGGAATTGAAAATATAATATTATTCAAGGATGATATTAAAATAAAAAATATAATAGAGAGGGTATATGATAGGATGGTATCATTATATGGTAATAATGTTGACATAAACAAAATAAATATATCATGGTTCAATAAATCGGAGTTAGCTAGTATACAACAGATGTTAACTAACATATTAGAATATGACAGAAATATCCCGATACTAAACAATCAGATAGTTATTAATGGAAAAATTTTGTTAGATCGTGATTCTTTATACAATACAACTGTTTTGCCTTTCCAAAAATATAATAATAATCCAAATAATGGTCTTAACGTATATTCTTTTTCATTAAATCCACAAGAAGGACAACCATCAGGAAGTTTAAATTTTTCAGCAATAAAGAGGAATGATATAAAATTGAATGTAAGGATGGATGAGAAGATAGGTATAACGAACAATATGGTAATTGTGAAGGTGATAAGTCGTAGTTATAACATATTAAGGATATTTAGTGGTATGGGAGCGTGTATATACAACATGTAAAATAATCGTTAAAATATATTTATTATTATGTGAATATATAATAATAAATGACGGGAGGTTTAATACAATTAATGGCACTTGGAAACGAGGATATTTATTTAACATCTGATGCACAGATAACATTTTTTAAGATGGTATATAAAAGACATACTAATTTTTCGGTAGAGAGTGTACCACAGAATTTCAATTCGAAGGCAGATTTTGGGAAAAAGATTACTTGTACGATTGGGAAGAATGCGGATTTAATTAGTCAAATTTATATTGTTGTTACATTGCCACAGATTAATTATTTTCAAGAGTCAATTGATTTACCCGACTTAAATAAATGTGCGTGGATTCAGAATATTGGATGGAATATTATTAAATCTGTTGAGATTGAGATTGGAGGTTATATTATTGATAAACATTATGGTGATTGGTTATATATTTGGTCTGAACTTACTAATGACAATAATAATGATCGTGGATTAGATATTATGATTGGCAATGTTCCATCTTTAACTGATTTAACTAATCAAAAAGATTCTTATGTTCTCAAAATACCATTATATTTTTGGTTTTGTAAAAATCACGGTCTTGCATTACCTATAGTTGCATTAGAATTTTCAGATGTAAAGTTGAATGTTGAATTTGCATCTTTAAACGATGTATTAATATTAGCTCCAACAAATTATATAGATATAGAGAATAATTTTGTTCAGTTTAGGGAGGGAGATATATTGTTTCAACAGGTTAATAATACAATTAATTATATTAAATTTTGTTATTTTAATAATGCGTCGAATTCAGTTCATAGATTATATTACAGTAAAATCAGTTCAAGTGCTATTCAAGGATATACTGACAACAGTGTTAAAAACAGTTACAAAATATATTCGTTAGACAGAACGTATAATGTGGACATAAAAAATGGTTCATCAGAGATGATTCATATTAATAAACAGACTAATTTTTCGTGGACAAATTCATTATCTATAGTGAATGCGTCGTTATTGGTAGATTTTATATATTTAGATATTAATGAGAGGATTAAGTTTATAAAGAGCAATCATGAATATTTAATAGACACATTATTATTTGACAATGACAAAAATATTACTACTAATTCGAGCAAAATTAAATTAGCATATTCTCATCCTTGTAAAGAAATTATTTTTAGAGCACAAATGGATTATTTAGTTGCTGATAATTTATTATTTAATAATAATTATTTACTTGATTATTTTCAGACTACTAATATTATCAATACTGTTGATATCATTATGAATGGTGTTAATAGAATATCACAACGTCCTTCTGATTATTTCCATCTTATACAACCTTTTCAACACCATTCTAATATACCTATCCCTGGACTATTCTCATATTCTTTTTCATTGTTTCCAGAACAGCATCAGCCATCTGGTTCTTGTAATTTAAGTAAAATAGATGATTTTCAAATAGTTATAAGTACGAACAAAGCGATAAATTATTTGAATACTGCTAAATTTCGAATTTATGCCTTATGTTTGAATGTTCTAAGAATATTTGATGGTCAAGGCGGTCTTGCTTTTTCAAATTAATAATTAGATATACATTGTATTATATCTGATTATTATTTTTAATATTTAATTATTTATAATTTTATATTCATATTTAATATTTAATTTTTAATATTTAATTGCCTGCAACCGATCCAATCCCAAGATTTTCATTCGCCATATCAGTGTATACTTTGATGTATCCACGTTGTAATCTTGACATGTATTTCGCAAGTTTAATTTCGCTTGCATTTAGTGATTCTTCCGCGTTTTTGAATGCTTCAATATGTCTCTTCATTTGTTCACTAGAAGGATTTAATGAAGACACATCTTTAACATATCGGTTAACCGAAATATAATCAGTAACAGTGTTATATAAGTCAGTGTAAGTATTTACAGTCTTACGAAGAGTTTCTATACCTTCTTTGAGCTTGGTATTAACATCTGGATGTAATGTTTTTCCCATACCTTCATATGCTTTTTCTAATCGTTTAATAGAAACGTCATAATAGTCAGACAATTGATCCATTCCTCTTAACATTCCTGAATTTGTCACGATTGATTCGTGAATTCCATGTTCATCCACTCCACCTCCTTGTTGCATTCCTGGAACACTAATTGCAAGTGCGACATTACGTGGCAATGTGCTTAGTGCGACGTTTGAAATAGCTCTGTTGCGGTTAACAATATTGGGCACAATTGCTAAGCCACTTGGAACTTTTGTTGCTAAATCACGAAGGGACACTTGATAAGTGTATTCTCTTCTGTCGAAACTTCCTTTACTCACTGGCTCATTTGATTTAAGTGTTCCCGGATTTAATAACTGGGGATACACTGTGTTCACATATGATGCACAATTTATCAGATAATCGACAACTTTTTGATTACTTGTGTCTGGAGCTTTTTGGTATTTATTCTTATGATGCTCAATGAAATCATTTATTACCATGGAGTAAAATTGCAATGCTAATCCATCCACTCGTTTTGTCACTGCTGGCCAATCAATTTTCTGTAGTAATCTGTGAATTACTAGAGGTGATGATTTCGCAATTGTTCCTTTGCCAAAATCAATTGGTATTGCATTAGGTGAACCATCATCATTTGATTCAAAATGTTCTGTTAAGGTTTGATAACAATTTGGTGGAGTTCCGGTTTCGCAATTTTCTAGCATTCTACCACATTGAGGATGTTCTCCCCAACCTAATCTCTCACAAGCGTCTGCATCTAACTTAAATGTAGCTACTCTATCATATGCCGCATGATTTTTGGATGCTGTGCTAGGCATTAATTTCTCAGCACTTTTCACAACCTCAACTACTTTTTCGCCCCCAATAGTACTCAATAAGATTTCATATATTTTTTTCCCGTCTGGATAAAAATCTGTTACTGCTGGAGCATTTCCAACTTTTGCTTGTTGATTTGACGTCAAAATTAAATCAGTTACTCCTTTACGTCTGGATATTACTGTTCTCAGTCCACTACTAGGCAGACTGAATAAATATACAAAACCATACGTTTTGTAGTAATTTGTCCATGATTTAGGATGTTCCTTAATGAATTGACTGTCTGAATAAATAACAAAATTAGCACCACCGTGTTGACGACGCCCACCACCATCTGCTTTCTTTCCGATTGTTTTTTTAGACGACGGCTTTCCAGCAACCGAAACGGTTCCACCAGGTGGAACAGCATCATTACTAAAATATGTGCTCATTGTTTCTGCTCGAGTTCCACCCCAGTTAAATTGATAATCTAAAATACCATCAAAAAAATTAAATTCTAGTGATTTCCCAAATTCTTCGAGAGCACCACCCAATATAGGACTTTTCGTTTTAACCACCGCTGCAACATCTTTTGCGATTTTTTTGACAGATTCAGCATCCAAAAACAATCTGTTGTGTTCAAATTCTTGTTCCGCTGCAATCGCAGTTCTGTTTGTGTGTGCGGATCTTTTAGTACCAGCATTATTAGACACGCCAAACCCAAACACTTCTTGAGTACCTTTTATGGCTACTTCTCTATAATATGTTTCTTGTTTATCTTCATTTAGTGATTTAAGAATTTCTGATAAATCGTCTGAATCGTATGGCTGATATAGTTTTAAAGAATCTTTGGCAAGATGTAATACAGGAATAAATGAATCAGGATACTTTGTTATCATCTCAACGATACCATCTACAATATAAGTACAGCCCTTAGTTTTGTCTGCGGCGACTGTGTTATACTTTGAGGTAGGAATTGCTTTAACTGCGGTATCAAATGCAGATTTAAATGTCGGGGTTGTTTCATAATATGCCTGGAACGCCCTAAAATCTGTTGCAGGTGTAGTTGACTTCTCGAATGAATTGGACATTTTAAAAACGGTCCATGCTGCTTTGGAAGCATCGTCTTTTTTGGTCGCGTTTCCGCCAGATACCATGAAAGTATTGTCGATGCTGGTTACGGCGGAGTCGACTGTTTGAGCTGCCGCCAGAAGTGCAGTCCTAATTGTAGCGTCCCCTACCGCCACCTTCTTGATTTCAGCATCTAACTCTGCCAGAGTATGGGGACGGCTATTATTATGAAATAACTTAGAAACGTCCTCTGATTTAAATTTATCATTTTTGTTATTATGGTAAGTGTAAGCTAAAAGCATAGCATATACAATTTCTCTTGCATTAAATTGTTGATCACTCATTATTATAATAATATATAATAAGTAAGAAAAAAATATTATAATTTAATTGTAAATTATAATTTCTATATATTGATTAAATAATGTATAATAATTTTTATATTAAAATATGTTTATCAATATTATTTATAATTATAATATGTTTTGTATCAATAAAAAAAATTAAAAGATCGATAATTATGTCTAAATCTAAAGGACCAATAAAAATAATTCTATATTATAATAGTGATAAAGATGTTTGTATAAAATTTATTGACACAATTTGGAGAGAGATAACAAACAAATATAAAAATATAAATTTTGTAGAAGTTGACGTGAATAAAAATAAAAAATATACAGACATATATTTTGATGAATTACCAAAAATATATATGATAAATTCAGACGAAAACATAATAAATGAGTATACCAAATATTTATCATATAATAATTTAGACAAGTTCATCATAACATCAAATAACACTTATTCAACAATCAATTAAACATAATTATAATTGTAAAAATATATTATAAGTTATATTTAATTTATAATAATATTAAAATAAATTAAATATATGAACAAAATTAATCACGACGTTATTACTAATATTATTAACAAAAATATAGATCTATTCAGTTTCATGAATTTAGATAATAAATATTTAACTTCTGATGTCATATTTACTGATAAATATTATTCAGGTCTTAAACGAGCATTTAAAAGAAATAGTATGAAATATCATCCTGATAAATGTATAAATGCATCTGAAATAGAAAAAGCAGAATTAGAGAACAAATTTAATCTGAATCAAATAATATATATAATATTATCATCGTTAGAAACATATAATGAGTATAAAGAGTGTGAGAAATTATTATCAATAAAAAGCCATGATAGTTTAAAATCATCATTTGTGAAAGGAGATGTATTATCAAGTGATGACATAAAAAAATTAATAAAAGAGTCGAGTGGAGGCAAATCATATGGTGAATTAGCAGCAGAGAAAGATAAAATCCATGGGATTGACAAGACATATGATACTAGAAATGTAAGTAAATCATATGAAACCTTATTAATGGAACGTGATACTGTTTATAACGATATTCTAAAAAATACAAAGAAAATTGACATCACAAATGATACTAAATTTGTTGATTATTTTAATAAACAATTTGATAGTTCTAATAAGAAACAAGAACGTGTCCAATCTACGGAAATACAAGCATATAATTCAACTAATACTGCTTTAACATGCAACTCTTTTGATTACCAAAATTTTAATTATAGTGATCTATATATTGCTCATACATCTGATTATGAAGAATCTTTTAAATTATTAAGCACAGAAATACCATCTACATATGATAATAAAATGTCATTAGATGATAAAATAAAAGAATACGAAAAATTTACAAAACAATTATCAACCATGATTATAGAAAAAACAGAATCAACCAATAATTAATTATTTAATTCCTCATCTTTTTTACCTCCACTAATAATATCAAATATAACATCCTCTATTTTATCTATTATTGATTTATTAAATTTATCTAAAAATATATCTGTCTGTTTCAGAGCATTATCGATCATTTGATTTTTAATTTCATCAGATAAATTTACATCTAAAAAGTTAATATAAGAGCTTTGAAATTGTAAAGTTCTATCAATATATTTTTTATCAATAGTGATCAATTTGCTATCATATGTCAACATCAAAACATCAATAATATATGTAATAATTTTGTCATACTTATTGTCCATATCAAACAATTTTTTTATATCATCCATATCTTTTCTTGATGTTAAACATACACCGATTACTGTGTCTATGTCATTCATCGAAACATAATCGATTGGATAATTATTAATTATACCACCATCTAAATAATAATTATTATTTATATTTAATGGTGTAAAAAATATTGGTACTCTTGTTGTTGCCAAAATACCGTCCAAAACACGATTGTTAGGTGTTGTATCATAATTCCAATATTCAACAGATTGAGACGTAAAATTAGTGACAACCATTGTTAACTTAATATTGTTAATTTTATATAGGTCAGAAAAAGTAATACTAATATTATCAGTGCCAAGTTTATATTCAATAATGTCTTCCATTAATTTTTTCATTTCATTACCATTCGATAGTCCATAATTTAGAAACAATTCATCTAAATTATTTAGAGTTGGAATAACTTTATTAAAATCATATTTGAACAAAATTTTTTTTATATCGTCTACTGAATAATCAAGGACTAAACAAAGTGAAAACATAGCACCTGCACTAACACAAATATAATGTTTAATTTGTTCTTTATCAATATGTTTAAAGAGGGATGTAAAGAATCCAACATATGAGATAGCTTTGGTACCACCTCCACTTAAAACAACAGTATTAATTTTAGAAATATCCATATATAAAATAATATGAGTATTATTTTATATATAATATAATATATATGTTAAATATCAAAGATTTACAAAAACTAAATAGAGAGCGTCAGAAATTAAAATTAGAACCTTATAAAAAAATATTAGAAATGATTTGTAATAAGATTACAGAAACATCTACCATCTTACAAAAAACTTATTGTGTGTTTCAAGTGCCCGAAATGTTGTTCGGATATAGTCTATATGAAATTAACGACTGTTGCATATGGTTGAAATCCGAATTGTTGAAACAAGGTGTCTCATCTGTCGACATTTTTGAACATCATATTTTAGTCATCAAATGGAACCTTAATTAGATATTATTACAATTTCTGATGATTTTTTATCTTTATTCATACCATACGACCAATTTACTTCCAATATTATATAATTTTTATATAAATTTTTAATATATTCACAATTATTATATGTAATAATCCAATTTTTTTTAGAGGAAATAACATCAAATAATAATTTATGATCGAAATTCTCGTGCATATCACCATTATTTCCATATAAATTTGATTTATTACCTAAATAATAAGGAGGATCTAAAAATATTAATGTTTTATTTGCATCAATAATAACTGCATTATTATTTAAAAAATCTAAAAAATCTAAATTACTAAATATAATATTGCTAAGGTTCAAGTTTTTTATTCGATCAATTGATGATTTAGTAAATCGCTTAGAACTTGCATCTTCTGAAAATCCACCAGATAATGTAGCACCACTAAATGAACATCTATTTATCACAAAATATTGTAATGCTTGAATAATACCACTTACTTCTAATATTGTATTTCTATAATTTTGAAAATCTGTGTTTGATATAGAATTTATTTTATATAATTCTGTACATAATGCATCTTTATTTATTTTAACTTCATTCCAGAAATTATATAATGGTTTAAATTTATCATTTGCAATAATTTGTTTATTATAATTATTTTGAAAATATAGTTCAAATGAACCTCCGCCAAAAAATGGACTCAATAATATATCAATTTGCGTCAAATCAAAATATTGTTTTATAATAGTATCTAAAATTTTGCATGCTCTTGTTTTACCGCCTGGATATCTCAATGGTGATACATTATTTGATCCAATATTATTGTTGTCTAATGGTACAACATCATCAATCTGGTTTATGTTATTCATATATATATAATAATAGTTGGTATTTAAATGTGTCATAATTACTTTATTTTAAATGTCAGATCTTATTAGATGTAGTGTTAGAATAACTAATAGTCCAAATAAAACAACACTTACGATATCTTTATTTTCTGGTGTTATCATATTATTAAATGTTTTACTTAAGTCAGATAAAACTGTAGAAGGTTTTATTAAAAGATTATATTTACGATACAAATTTTTAAGACATTCATCACAATTTTGGATATGTTCTATAACAATATTACATTTATTATTTTTGTTATCGTCGAATGTTTCCAGTAAATTGCTCGAAGTTGGAGCTAATTTAGTATGTACATTTGAATTTTTATTTTTATTATTAATGATTTGTTGTAAGGATTCTCTGGTGCCTGAATTATTTTTCAAATTCATAAATAATTTAAAATCATCGTAGTCATCTGCATTTATTCTTAATGGTTCTTCCAAAACATTATATTTAACGACTTGTTCAGATTGTTTAGCATCTTCTCTTTTAATACTATTACGTTTATTAATTTCTAATTCAGGCCATGCCTCTTCAATGGAACAATACATATTTGAATATTATAATATAATTGGTTGACATAATTATTTATTTTATAATGTTGTTTTATTACATTTTATGCACTTATAATATACATTTTGTTTATCATCCAATTGCTCATACATATAATGATTAAAATCGTCCTGTTTAGAGCAATTACCAAGAGAGTATTGAGAATATATGTTTTTTAGTAGGGTATTATTGGTAATTAATTGTGGACAATAATGAGATGATTTTTTGGAACAGAAGAAACAAATATATATCATATATTTATTTTTAATATCGGTATCATAATAGAGCATAAGATGGTTATTTTTGATACTATGTATTTGATTAATAAATAGTTCTTTATCAGCATCTGTAAATATATCTCCATCAGATATTTTAAAATCAATTAATTCATATGAAACTTTAGATTTATCGATAACAGCATCCGGATCGAAATCTTCAACAGTTTTATTGTAAATATAAGCTCTTTCTTTACACGGTTGAATATTATTAAAAATATCTGTTGGAAAATAATCATATTTTATAGTTCTGGTCCCAATTTGTGCACATAAATTACACGTCCCTGTCATTATTGTCCCTCTAATTTCCTCTATCTGATCATATAATGTCTTATTATTTGGATATGTTTTTATCGCATCTATCATCTGATCCACTCTTATCTTATCAGAAAAAAAATCAGTTTGATCCATATAACTTTTTATTAGATCAAAATTATTGGTAGATAGTGCGTCTTGTATTTTATCAAGGTTTGCCATTCTTGATTCTAAATTTTGTATATTAAGGATATTTTTTAATTGATCGATATCAAGATTGAATTGTATATTTGCAAACTGATGTGGACCTATCCCTAATTTTATTGGACACATTGATTCATTGCCTTTATTGTCAAAATTAACAACTTGATTTTTAAATTGAGACCAATAATAATCATATTGTGAAACATTACCTGGACTTGTCGGTACATATGAACTATCAGTTTTGGCGGTAATTTTTTTATCATTATATATAGTGGACCAATTACATTGCAAATCTTTGTATAAATTTGGTATTGTTGATATAATTGGGTCATTATATCTTACTAATCCTTTGACTTCATCTATTACAGTTCCTTTTGCTACAATATCTTTGACTTCATCTATTGATGCAAATCCTCCATAATAATAGTTCGCTCCTTGAATTGGAAAATTATATAATGTTTTATCATCTTTAATAAGATTATTTGTAATATTGAAAGGTTTAATACACATATTCGGATTTAATAAAGTATTAAAAGGTACTGACGATTTGATGGACTGTAATGTTGGATTTGTTGGTATTGGTAGATTATAAGCACGTCCCCAAGAACAATTTGGTTTACATAAACCTTGTTTTTCTTTATCAGGTAAACAATCAGGATCAGTACATTGACCTACAATGCAATTCGGTCCATAACAATCACCACCTTTACAACCATTACCTTGACACGCACCTGCTTCACAACCTTCACCATAACAATCACCTGCATGACATCCAATACCAATACAATTATCACCGGAACATTCTGGACCATAACAAGGTGTTGCTTTACAACTATTCCGTTGACATCCTATACTATCAATATTAGGTTGTTTTCGAATAAAAAAGAAATAGATGAATAACAATAATAAAATAACAATAACAACAAAACCAATATGACGGCGAGCAAACCATCCAAATACTGGTAAACGGTCCGGTTTACCACGAAATGCAGGCAATTTTTTGGTAATAAAAGATGTGTGAGATGGTAAAGGATTACTATTCCAAAAAGATGAGTTTAAAATAGGATCTGAATCAATGTCGAGTCGTTCAAACATATTATTTTCAATTGTAAAAGTGTTCATAATATCATTTAATAAATTATTTTTGAACAATAAAATCTTTATTATATTATATATATATATACAAATGTCAAAAAACGATCAATATTTGAAGACATTCGTTGTTATGGGAATAGCAATATTTTCTAACACAATCGCAAAAAATTATGCATCTAAATTAAAACCATTCTTTGATAACCAAATTATTAAAACAGTTATATTGTTTCTAATTGCATATAATGCAAGCAAAAATATTTATATGTCCATTATACTCGCAATCTCTTTTATCACATTTATTAATATATTAAATGAATCAGAGGTTGAAGAAGCGTTTCAACAAACTAAACAGATAAAAGATATCGAACATTTCACAAATACAATTCAAAATATAAAAACTACATTATAAAACATTATAATACAATAATTATTTTATTTTTATTATTATGAACATTCACCATTATAGACCATATTTTAAACGTTTATGGAATAAATATAAATACTTTTTTATCCTCATTTTACTTGTTCTTTTCATAACTATTTTATACAATAATATGGACTTTTATAATTATAGTCCAATTCAATCATTCAAAACTAATATTGGAATAGTTCCAACTGTTCAAGAATCATATGATATATATGACGAATATAAAACAATAATGAGAATACCATCATATACAGATATAAATTCATTGAAAGGTCCAATGTTGCATTTTACATAAAAAATATTAAATAAATTAAATGTATAATATAGATTTAATTTATTTGCGGATCATTTTATAAAATTCTTTCTGTCAAAATATTAATTCATTAAATGGCTAATTCACAATCTAATAAAAAAACTATTACGAGCACTGATTATAATTTCAGTCTTTTAGCTGATCCTAGTAAAGTAAAAAATGAAGACAAAACCGTTGTCGTTAAATCTTTTCATACTAATAAATCATCTAATTCTGACTCCGATAAAAGCAATCTTATCGAAATTGATGAGGCTGAATCTGATGTTAATTTTAATAATAATTTTGATAATGATATTACCAATAATAATCATTCTAATAGATCTTCAAAATCATCTAAATTATCTAAATCATCTCGTTCTTCAAGTGGATCTAATTCAAGTCGACGAAGAGAACGATTTAATAATATAAAAAAGGAAGTTAATGGACCAAAAAAGATGTCAAATGATGATACACAGTCGCCTAAAAAACCAGAACCTGTCAAAAATGTTGTTAATTATATTAATGACAATGATGACTATGATAATTTAGATGAACAAGCACAAAAAATTAAACGTATGGATAAATTTGCACAACTAATGTATCTTAAAAAAAATGGATGTGAACTTTCTAAAAGTTATTCGATGAGCTCTGATTATTGGGAAATGACTGCAGAAATTAGATTTCATACTGATTTACGTAATAGACAACAAGGTGTTGAACTCGCTAAAGATTTTATGGTTTATGCATGTACTGCCGTCGAATTTATGAATGACAAATTTGATCCCTTTAGTATTAATCTTAAAGGATGGTCCGAACACGTTAAACTTTCTAAAGATAATTATACTGATGTCTTTACTGAACTTTATGAAAAATATAAAGGTTCCGGACGTAAAATTGAACCTGAAGTTAAATTATTGTTTATGTTAGGTGCATCTGCAGCAACATTCCATGTAAGCAGATCAATAGCCAAAAGCACTGGACTCGAAAGTGTTTTAAAAGACAATCCAGAATTATTGGCAAAAATTGAAGCAAGTATTAGCAGCAAAATGACTGGACCACCACAAAAATCTCCTGATGAAATTAAAAAAGAAATGGAATTTAAATTATACCAACAAATGATGAATGAACGATCACAAAAACATCAACAAGCTCCACCATCTCAGCCACCTCAACCATCTCAGCCACCTCAACACTCTCAGCCACCTCAACACTCTCAATTTCAACAACAACCGCAACAGCAACAACAATACCAACAGCAACAGCAACAACAATACCAACAGCAACAGCAACAGCAACAGCAACAGCAACAGCAACAGCAACAGCAACAGCAACAGCAACAGCAACAGCAACAGCAACAGCAACAGCAATACCAACAGCAACAGATGCAACAACAGATGAGACAACAACAAATACAGCAACAGCAAATGCAACAAAAACAGCAACAAAATAATATTTTAAATAAGATCACAAATGTTCAGTCGTTAAACAAAATAACAGTTCCATTAAATGAAGATAGTGTGAGTCTCAGTGTATCGAGTGTCAATTCTAAAGCAAGAGTTTCCATCACAGAAAATATAAATTCAAATTCAAATAGTGATTCATTATCGAGTATTAATTCAGATGATATTAAGATAACAACTAAAAGAAAAAATAGAATATCAGTCGCGTCTAATTAAGTATTAATATCAAAAGATGGTCTGAAGAATGGGATGTCAGTATCATATTTATTATTTTGTCCAATACTAATAGTAGGTGTAATAATATTAAAAGCCAAATGAGGCGGTCTAAATCTTGTAAATCGAACGTATGAATTTTCGATGGTATACGGTTTTGGATCTTGGACTCTCTCCCTAAATAGAGTTCCTTCAATTGTATTCGGTAATATTATAGTATTTTTTCCATATGAAATATTTGGAGTATGTGGTAAATTAGGGATGCTTTGTAGTACATAATTATTTTGATTATTATAACTTTTATAATCAGATTCATTAATTCGATAATCAATTGGTTCTATATTTGGTATTTGTGAGTGTGTTTGTGATGGTACTGGTAATGGTGATTGTGTTATTTGTATTTCTTTTGGAGACATATATTTTTGCTCATTTTTTATTGGATTCAATATTTCACTTTGTAATGGTGTTAATTTATTTGTAAATAAATCAACATCTTTTTTAATCTCATTTTTAAAATTATTATATTTTGCATTGATTCTTTCAATAAATTTTTGTTTATTCAAAGTTTCTTTTTCTTTTATTTCTTTATCTAATGACGTCATATCTATAATTTTTCCATCTGATAATTTCCATTCATCTAAAGAATTTATATCTTCGCTTGTATCTGATTTAAAAATATTTATGGGCTTAATTTCTTGTTTTATTTGTTCTTTAATTTCTTCTTTAATTTCTTCTTTAATTTGCTCTTTAATTTCTTGTTTGACATCAGATTTGACATCAGATTTGACATCAGATTTGACATCAGATTTGACATCAGATTTGACATTAGATTTGAGATCAGATTTGACATCAGATTTGAGATCAGATTTGAGATCAGATTTGACATCGGGATAAAGTTTTTTATAACGCATAAAAGTAGCGATAATATTGCCGATAAGTGGTATAAAAGTGGCGAGAAGACCAGGGATGAGATTAAATCTGATAGTAAAAAGTTGTAAAATGATATCAATAATATTAATAGGTATACCGAGAATGGGGATAGCTCCACCGATCATAATAATAAAATCAATCCAACGAAGAAACCCTGATTGTTTTTTTGTATCAGCTCCACCACTATGATGTATATTTGCGGCACCACCGAATAGAGATACAATATTAGAATCATTATGATTGTCAAGATCAATTAAATTTTGTCGTAATGTGTGAAGATTGTAGTTTTTGTTTAATTTAATAATTTTTGTAATATTAGAGATGATATCGCTGATGCGAGATTGGATATTTTTATTTTTTAATAATGTTTGATTAATAATAATATCAAAATCTGGTAATTCGTTAAGGTGTACAACATTATTTTTTTGATGTATGGAGTCGTAAGAGACAATAACTTGATAATTATTAGAATTAAAAACGAGATCTAAAAGATAAGGAGCATCATTATTTTTGTGAATAAATTTATCAAAAAAGCGTGATAAACTGCTGATATTAAAATGTTTATTAATATTGGATTCAGTTTTGGTATTTAAATTAATTATTTTTTTTAATAACAAATTGTTCATAATATATTATTAATATAATAAAATTATACTAGTAAATTATTATACATTTTTAAAACTTATTTTAAATATTTTATATAAAATCTCTTTTACTAATATCATTACATAAACATAAAAACAATAATATATATTACTTAAAAGAATGAATTTTCCAGAACCGGAAATTATGATTAATAATGACATACACCAACCTAAAAAAAGGGGTAGACGCCCGAAAGTGCATGATACTTCTATAAAAGAAGAACCGAAAGAACCAGTTGAAATAAAAAAGAGAGGTAGAAAACCGACTTGTAAAATATTAAATAAGAGTGATTTAGTTAATATAAAAAGGGAGATTATAGATGAGTGTTTGATAGTTCAATTACCACTAACAAAGACAGACATTGAAAAAATGATGAACCCATTAAAAACTCAAAATATTTCTCCAAATATTTCACCTCTTAAAAGAGAACCAATTATTGATCTAAATTCTGGAAATAATTATACAAATGTAGAAGAGCAAGAAACAAAAAATAACTATGATAGAAACAATTTACACAATATTACTTTAAAGACAGAGTATTGTCATAATGTACATAATCAAGAAAATAATAAAAAAAGTTTAGAATTTCAGGACAAACAAATTTCATATTCAGAACAATGCGAAATGAAATATAATATTGTTGACAAATGTAATAATTGTGATGAATTGAAACAAAAAATAAATGAAATTGAGTCTAAATATCATGTATATAAAATAACAAATATGGACAAACAAATATATAATTTATCAATCAAACTTGAAAATATATATAATGAACAAAACATATGGAATAGTGATATAAATACGACTTGTTGTTGGTGGTGTTGTCATACATTTGACACATTACCGATTGGTCTTCCAGAAAAATATTATGATAATATTTTCAAAGTAATCGGATTTTTTTGTTCATTTGAGTGTGCGTTTGCATATAATTTGTCAATTAATGATCACAAAATATGGGACCGCATATCTTTATTATATCATTTGAGAAATTTAATTTTTATAAAGATGCATTCAGAACAAAATATATCAATATTAGATAATATTATAGCTGCAGGTCCGAGAAATTTATTAAAGATGTTTGGAGGTAGTCAAACAATAGAGGAATTTCGTTCTAAATCAACTTTACTGAAAAAACAATATAGAAATATAATGCCACCCATTATGTCTCTTGTCAACCAATTAGAAGAATCCACTTATAATGACGACCAAAATCTTGTCATTAAACCACATAAACCTAAAATTTTTGATAGCAAAAATAATGAACTTGTTTTGAGAAGATCTAAACCAATCGCAAATAAATCATCATTAATGTCAAGTATGGGTATTAAATATAAAGATTAAAATCAAAAATAAAAATTATAAATAATATTTTCAATATATTATTTATATTTTATATATATATGCAAAAAAAATTATATTCTGCTCACGGTGAGTTTATAATTGACATTAATCAATATAATAATAATGATTCAAACACATTTTTAAAAATGTTTGATCTTCCACTATTATCTCCTTCTAATAATATTGAACATTTTTCCCAAGAGCTCCGTTACTTAAAAGGTCCGCAATCTACCCTTCCAAATAACTCTAATGATTGTATTACATATTGCGGTAAACCTGGTATTTACCTCTGTAAAAGACCATTCATTCATTCACACGATGATATTGTTAATGGGAAAACTGTTAGGAAACAATATAATGCATCTTGTGGTCATTGTGTTTCTAAACCAGATGTTTATTACGTTGATAAACCATTATATGAACTTATATCGAGTAATCTTCCACAAAAAAATTAATTTATTGTACCACAATTGGTGCATTATTTTTCTTTTTAATAATTTTAATTTTTTTATTAGCTTTTTTGTTTGTTTTCTGAACTATTTTGTCTGCAATTTCTTTAATATTGTCCAAATAATAAAATCCTTGTAATAAACAATCTGCAAGATCGTCTTGTTTTCTAAATTTATTATAATGTGTTAACCATTTAGTATCATTTTTTTGTTTAAGATATTCAGCAACCACTAATATAGCTTTATTTTTTGTTGCGTTATATCTTTCTGATTCATTTGCTGACGCTAATTCTTCTGCATATTTCTTTAATTTATTAGAAGCACTTACATAATTAATAGTTTTAACAATTCTTGCATCATTTTTGCATCGTATAAGAAACCACATATAAATACTATCTGCAATAGCTTTCATACGTGGATTACGGAAAACTGGTTGACTTTCCAACACCACTTTCTCAATATTTTCCTTGAATATTAGTGGTAATATAACATAATCTAAATGTTTAATTAATGACATACGGAGATCATCTATATTTATGTTAACACAATTTATATGTTTTACATTCGATAATTCTGATAATTTATCAATCCCATTATTACAGTGTTTAATAGAAACAGATTTAAGTATATCATAAAAATTAAGATGGTTTTCACACATAAATACATATTTGCCAGAATATAAACACGATTTAATAACATCTTTTTTACAAGAATTAATATAACAGTGAGGTGGTTCCTTAATAAGATTAATTACATCCCAATGTATAATATTTTTTGTATTATTTACCACTTCTATAACGGCAAACGCCAGATTTTTCATTCCAATATCAAACGATATGAGTTTCATATATTATTTATATTAAATATATTATTTTATGTTATTTTTATATCTTATTTACATTATTATTTATAATATGGTCTTTATAGTGTTTTCTTATAATAATAAAAAAAATTGATATTTATATTATCAATGATTTAAATAATTATATATAAGATATATATAAATGGACGCAAACAACAATATAATCAGAGTACCAGTAAAAATTCCATTAGAAATGCTAATTGACAGGATGCCTATTAACAATTATTCAACCAATATAGTTGTTAATAATATTAATTTAGAAGAAAGCACTATGAATATAGATGTCCAAGAAGAAGTTCAATATATTGACAATATTATATTATCATTAGAAGATTTACCATCTAATATGAGTATTTCAACTATTTCAGTAACTGGAAAAATAAATTGTAAGATGGTATTAGAAAATATCGACAAATATATTAAATTATCTGATGATGGAATTTTATCTGTCAAATATGGTGGAAAATATCGGTCTTTAGAAAGAAAATTAAAAAATCGTAAAAAAAAAGATATTAGATGCTTTGAAAATCAGTTAACGATGGAAATTCGAGTTCTTGGTGATAAAAAGATCAATGTTAAGATTTTTAAAAATGGATCCTTCCAAATGACTGGTTGTAAATCTATTAAAGACTGTAATACTGTTTTAAACAGATTAATCCGTAAACTTAAACACACATATGCAATTATAGATGTGGAAAGTGAAAAGATTATTGAAAAGCGATTTATGGAAGACATTAATGAAATCGAAGGAATTAAAGTTAATGGATTCAAAATTGATATGATTAATAGTAATTTTAGAGTTCCATATCTGATCAACAGAGAGGCATTATATAATATATTATTGGCACAAAAAATTAATTGTAGATATGAACCGTGTATTCATGCATGTGTTAATATTAAATATCCTATCGAAAATGATCCTAATAATAAAGTTGTGTCTATCTTCGTTTTCCAAAGTGGTAATATTATTATTACTGGTGCAAGAACACGTGAACAAATTAATAGTTCATATAATTACATCACAAATATTCTAAATTCTCACAATGATAAAATTGTTAAAAAGGATCTTATCAATCTATTAGACAACAATGATCTTAAAGAAATTTTAGCTGAGTTAGATGTTATTAATATGGAATCTGTTGAAGAAGAAGTTGAAGACAATATTTTGGTCTAAATAATAACATAATAAAAAATAAAAACAAAATAATAATTACGTCTAATTATTATTTTTTTATTAATTAATTAATTAATTAATTAATTGATTGATAAATTAATTGATTGATAAATTAATTGATTGATAAATTTATGATTTATTTAAGAAGAAAGTATTGACTGGTTTTTCATTATAAGTGCCATGATGGACTAAATTATTGACCAAAGAATTGTGTGTCAATGTATTCCCCATAATATTTATAAAATCTGCATCAAATATTTGTTGAGTTTGTTGAACATCATTCTTTTTCGCTATTTGTATAAATTCTGATCTTAATACTTCATTTGATTTATTTGGATTCAAATATGCTTCATATGTTGCTGCATTTTTTAACATTATATTAACTTGATCTGTTGATGGTGGTTCAGCATATCCTTTCCAGGTTGGTGAACGTTCTTTAGCGACTATTTCACGTCCATCAGAAGATTCAATATTTTTGAAATTAGTACGTGTTGAAACATTAGACTTATAGTCAACCACATTACCCATATAATCTTTCAACATAGTGTCTTGTTTAATGGTTCCCTTTGCTTGGTCTTGTAAATATGTTGTTAATTTATTTAATGAATCTGCACCACTTACTGATAAATAATTTTCTAATAATGTATCTTGTTTAATTGTACATTTTGCTTGGTCCTGTAAATATGTTGTTAATTTATTCAATGAATCTGCACCACCTCCTGATATATAATCCTCTAATAGTGTCTCTTGTTTAATTGTACCTTTTGCTTGATCTGAAAATGATGAAACAGCAGATTGTTGTGCTCCTGAATAATTTGTATTAAATGATTTGTTTGTTTCCTGTCGTATGGTTCCTTTAGCACTATCAGAATAAGACGAAACAGTGGATTGTTGTGCTCCTGAATAATTTGTATTAAATGGTGTATTTGTTTCTTGTCGAATTGTTTCTTTAGCGTTGTCAACATATGCTGAAATGGTTGCTTGTTGTGCTCCTGAATAATTTGTATTAAA